>Ga0209489_100073_pt1 | contig 137764 bp, 69 predicted proteins | sample SiratrowhiteBW_FD_187527 | JGI IMG/M metagenome (GOLD analysis project Ga0209489, IMG submission 187527) | Root nodule microbial communities of legume samples collected from California, USA - Siratro white BW (SPAdes) (version 2) | ecosystem: Host-associated > Plants > Roots > Nodule | place...
TTTTTTAAAAAAAAAAAAAAAAAAAAAAAAAACTTGGTATGATCTTGAAACCATCTTGATGCTAATATGGTATTTCAGAGCAATGTTCAACTCACCTTCTTATCGTTCATTACTAGTTCACCTTAAAAGTTAATATGTATTCAGCCTTCTACTGGTTGTTATTTTCCCTTATTGGGAAAAATTGTTTTTAGTCTCCATAGTTACAGCCAAACATGGCCACGGTCCATATACTTCATACCACAAGTTTGGTCCTCAAACTTTAAAAGTACATGTGATTTAGCCCTGTGTTCAAAAGAATTCATCATGGTTTTTAGATTAAGAAGGACTAAATTCACATGATTTTTTGAGGACTACATTCATCAATGTGAAAATATAAAGACTGACGGCATTTGACTAGAAGTATAAGAACTAAAAGTGTATTTTTCTCTTATTTTATCTGCACTTTCTTCTATCACAATCTGTTTCATATACCAATCATAAAGTTATGCTTTAAAACAATTTTCTTTCCTGCAGAGTTTTGAAGAGGCAAGATTAGCATTGGCTGCAGTGAAGCCAGTGTTGTTAGTGACTGACGACAGCAGTTACACATGGTACTCAAATCTCCAGCAAAATGATATTCCATCTCTGAAGTGGCATGTTTTTTTGGATTCCTCTTCCATAGATTTTACTAAGTGGAACGGTAGGAACATTACTGGGTGCTTAGTCACCATTGTGAAAAATATACATGAAACCTTTTTTCACTTGAATAATCTTTGTAACTTATTGATTTTATTGTCTTGCAGTGTTAACTCCAGAAATGATTAAGAGGCATCCTGTAAAGCTTGAACCGTTTGATTACTCATGGGCACCTGAAGGCACTGTCATAATATGCTTTACTTCAGGTTCAAGATTTTCACTCAATTACTTTTCCTCAGAACTCCAATTGATTGTGGTTTGGGGCTTGGTAGAGAAGTAAGGCGGGCAGGGAATTTAGTGGTGACTGGAACGGAATACCAAGATTCTAAGACCATTTATGAAAAGTTTTGGATGAAAACTGTTGCTACTAAGATAGGAAGATTTTTGGTTGCAGAGAGAAGTTGCAAATGAAATCCAGGTTATTTGGAAGAAATCATGTAGTTGTTAAGCTACATAAAGGAAAATAGAAAAAAACCCTCCATAGAAGGCAATAATTTGGGTACTATCTCAAATTACACATGTAATGAACTAATTCACTAACAAACTACAAGTTAGATTGAATAATTTGCCCTGCCAAATGAATTTCATATATGATTGATGAAAATAACTATTTTGTATGTCATACTGGTTCCATTCCATCTGCAAAATAGAAACTTGTTTAACTAAGTGGACTTAATTTTTTGGATTGATTTACGTGTGAACTGTGAATACGGGCACTGGAGCAGACTATTTTTGAGGTAGAAAGTGAAAAGGAGCTGTAAGATTTTTAGTTATTGCTCAATGAACTAAAAATTGATTTTAGGAGTTTGAAAAGAAATATTCAAATCAATATTTCCAAAATTGCTATTTACATGTTAGTTGCAGATAATTAGGAGTTTGAAATATAGATGACATATATAAATCTTTTATTCCACTGAAGGAGGCCCCTTTCAACACCACTGCCATGGTTTTTTAGTAGTAGTGTATGTGCTACTGCTTAAATATTATTCTAGGGGTGTCAATTTCTAATAAAATATATCTTGTTGTTTCCTGAAATGGTTGTATTCTTGACTCTAGGAACTACGGGAAAGCCTAAGGGAGTCACTCTAAGCCATGGAGCTCTGATCATACAATCCTTAGCCAAGATTGCCATAGTTGGCTACAATGAAGATGATGTATGCCATTCCGTGTTACAATGAGACTGTCAATATTAAGATTTTGAATTTGGCTTCTCTTAAGTGAGAAAAGACAAAAGTAAGTAATTTCAATCATTGATGAGAAAATCAATGATTGATATCCCATAACATGAATAATTTGTTAAGTATGTGCGCACAATATTGATTGTTAATTTTCTCATCAACGACTGAGATTTCTCACTGTACACTCGAAAGCAAGTTGCTTATTTTAGAGGATACGGATCCTAAGATTTTACAACTTGCAAGATACATAGTAAATCCAGCTGAAAGATGATTAAGTTTTCCATGTTGATGCCATTTGTTCTGTTACAGGTCTATCTGCATACTGCTCCCTTATGCCACATTGGTGGCTTGTCATCAGCCATGACCATGCTTATGGTTGGAGGTTGTCATGTCTTGATGCCAAAGTTTGATTCAGAATCAGCTGTTGGTGCCATAGAGCAATATGCAGTGACATCTTTTATCACAGTTCCTGCAATAATGGCCAGTCTGATCTCTGTAATTAGGTATATTCCAGTGTCAATAAGAACAAAACTTTGTCCTTTTCTGAAACAAAGATTACCACCACTAGGATTCCAAGTATGAGTTTTGTTTCACATTGGATAGAAATAAGCCTGAAGAAAAAGAAACACCTACCTATTGTCTTAAGGTTTTGAGTTAAAAATAGTGTCATAGCTTTCTTATATGAAATACTTATGACTTATTTATGCAGAATCTCTCCGGTATTTTCTCTTGGAAGAACCTAACAATCACAAAGTAAATATTGCTAAATTAGCATTGCAATCTTTTAACGTGCTGTAAAATGAGATTATATGTTAGTTGCTCAAGATAAATGTTATAAAGATGTCAGGTGTTATGGATCAAACTCTCTTTCATCCTTTTTGTGTCTAATATGCTAGCAGTTCTTCTGCATAAATCTTTTGCTATCTTCTTACCTTAGATTTTGTGAATACATTTTTTACAACTTTATCAATCTAAATTTGCTATTCTGATAATTTTAGGCCAAAACTGATATGGAAAGGAGGAGAAACTGTCAAGAAAATACTTAATGGGGGTGGAAGCCTCTCACATGAGCTCATCAAGGACGCTGGCATATTCTTTCACAAAGCTAAACTTATTTCAGCTTATGGTAGGTCTTTCTTATCCCCATGTTGGCTAGAAGAAACTTTATTGTCTAATTTTAGAAGGTAAAAACTTGCATCTGAAATTGCACTTGTATTAACATACTTTTGCATGTAAGTGCTTTTAGGTTGATAGATTTTTTACTCTTGACAATATGAATAAGAAAACCTATGAAACTATGAGAAGAAAAATATATAAATAAACAATCTAGAGAGAGAAGATACAAAATTAAGGGAAAAGAGGTAAAAGGAAAGTAAGAACTTACGGAAGAAATTGCAAAATATTTAGCCAACAATCAAGATCATGATTAGAACAAGTAATTTACAGCAGGACCTGTGAAACAAATTGGATACACACTTCAAGTAATCAATTTAACGGTGGAACAGTCAAATGAACCATATCCGAAGCCAAATCTATGATATACTTAATTCCATGTTAAAAGATTATAGCAAGGCACTGCTTATTGAAAGCCCCATTAATTTGAACCAATGTGCCAAGAAACTGAAATCCCTTGCAGCTGTTCCCAGTGCTTAATGTTTTCTTTTTATTAAGATCCCAGTTTACTGTATGTAGCACTAAAAGCCCATGGTGAATCAGAAATCTGGTCCTGCCATTAGATAAATATATTTTTTCAAGGAATTTCATTTAGAGCTATTTAAAGTTTATCTCCTACTTAGTCACCAGAAATATGGCCGTAGCCTAGTTTGACCATCTTCCTACTTCAAGCTGCTTTATGAGATATTGGAAAGCCATTGATTCATATTTTACCTACCTAGCTGGGTTAATAGGTACTGGGAGTATTTGTTCTACTGCAATAACATGATGAAGGAATAGCATCCCCAAATCAGTATGTATGAAATCACTGGTTTGATTTAGTAAGCTGGAGAACATTGCCTTAACCAAAGGAAAAGACAACCAAACAAACAGTTATGTGTACATTGAAAAACGTGTGCTTCTGTTTTTTCACTGACAAAACTTCTCTCCTCTTTTATTTTATCAGTATATGTTTACTCAAAACAACATACCAAATGACAAGAATTTATAACGTCTGATGGCCACTGAAATTTGACCATTTTAAAATTTCTCTAGTTCTCGTGTGCGTAATAGATGGAAATTCACTGGTCTGGTCTTATAGCCTTTGTCTGTTTCATTTATGAAAGGGATGACAGAGACATGTTCTTCATTGACATTCCTGACACTGTATGATCCAATGGATGAAAAGGCAAACATGTCCCTTCAAGCATTTCATGTGGCAGGATCCAAGTTTATTGAGCAGCCACAAGGTGTTTGTGTTGGCAAGCCTGCACCCCATGTAGAACTGAAGATAAGCACAGATGCTTCTGGTCAAATTGGGAGAATTCTAACTAGAGGACCACACATAATGCTTAGGTATTGGGAAACTCACTCAAATCCATTAAGTCCAAACAATGAAGTCTGGCTTGACACAGGTGATATTGGATCAATTGATCATTATGGTAATTTGTGGCTTCTTGGTCGAACAAATGGTCGAATCAAGAGTGGTGGGGAGAACATTTACCCTGAAGAGGTAATAGAACTGTCACTTAACTTGATTACCTTATCATAAAGAACTAATTTAAACCAAAGGAATGTGCTGCTTTATTACAAATTATTATCCTTCAAAAGGATGAATTAGTTCTCATATCATGAATAATCAAAGTGGATCATAATTGCATGAATTAAGATAGTAAAACAATCAGAAAAGGCTAGTTAATTCAAATCTATTTGAGTGCTTCTATATAAATTTAATTGTAGTATGCAATCTTCCTCCTCTTCTTTCTTAAATTTTGACTATGAGGGCAAAAAGCCTCGTGTGTACATAAAGAAAATGAAAATAAGACCTACCTTTCCATGAAGGGTTATAATAGTTCATTCATTTCCGTTCATGGAAGTGTCGTGCTTATGCAAACTATATCATTACATGGTTTCACTCATCAAGATCCATTCAACTAAGGCTATAACTTTCCAACTACGTTCATTGTGAGATGTAGAACATTCATTTATAAAAGCAGGATATTAGAATATCCCATGCAACCAATGTTTAAATAAACCAATGGTACATCTAGAAATGAAATTTCAGACTTATACAAGTAATGTAAGAAAAATAACTATACTTAATATGAAACATTTATGTTTTGCATGTTGAGAAGTTCATCAATTCTTGCTTCTTTTGCTCAGTTAAATGCCTGTCTTCACTTTATTTATGGTATTTACAACTCCATGGAAGAGTGAACATATATTATTTGTTTGAAGTAGGTTGAGGCAATTCTACTACAACATCCAGGGATTGCAAGTGTTGTTGTTGTGGGAATCCCAGATGCTCAACTAACAGAGATGGTAGCAGCATGTATCCAACTTGGAGAAAATTGGCAATGGTCAGAGCAGTTGACTGTCTCAAATGAAGAGTTTAATCTATCTAGAAAGAATCTGCAGCTACATTGTATAGAAAATCAGTTGAGCAGGTATTTCTCCAAAATCCATGTTTGTAATTGAACACTTTGGTAGCTTGGTTGAGGGAAGCAAAAGATGATTTCTTTTGATTCTCTTTTTCAGGTTTAAGATACCAAAAATGTTTCTTGCATGGAAAAAGCCATTTCCACTGACTACCACAGGGAAAATAAGAAGAGATCAAGTCAGAAAGGAAGTTATGTCTCAGCTACAATCTTTACATAGTAATCTTTGAACATTCCATGGCTTCTGATCAGAATTTTGACCAATCCATTCAGTTGACTCGTCAACTTGAGTACAATTTTATATCTCTAAAAATTTAGTAACCGTTCATTATTCATAAATTTAAGAGACGTATTATAACATTTCGTATTAAAGTATGGTGATAAACGATTTAAGACACACATAAAAATAAAACAAATATATCTCTATCTTAAAAATACGTAATTTTGTCAATAATATAATAAAATATTAATTAAATGTGTATATGTTAAATTTAAATAAAAGCTGCAAAAAGTATTAAAAGTTTTATGACACGTTAAAACTCAATTAATTAAGATGTTGTAAAATGATCCTTAAAATAGAAATAATCTATCACAGTCAACTTCTTAGTAGCTAATATATATAAATTATAATTAACATCGGTTTCTTATACACAAAATAATAATTAACGTGTGGCTATTTACACTGAAAAGTAAAAATTTTCATTCCAAGCGTTCGTCATATAACACTAACACATTAAACATTGGATTCTGTCACCCAAAAATTGGTCAAAATAGCAAAAACTTGGGATTCCATTAGGTCAAAAAGTTTGGCATATATCATTTGAAAATGACAACTATCGCTGCCTTTTCTTCCTGTAATCTCATAATTTCTAATTGCACTTCCATAATTTTCAAGATAACTATTTCACTTTTCATAAAAATGAATTTCAAAATATTTGTTCTAAAAATTTTTTGAAGCTATTTTTTTTTTTAATTTTTCAGAACAGGTTTTATGAAATATTTTTGAAATAAGTTTTATAGAACATATGAAATGCATTCTAAAAGAAGATTTTTGAAATATATTTTTTTGGAACAATATTTTTAGAATCAACTTTTTGAAATAATTTTTCTAGAACAAAATTTTTGAAAAATAGAAAAATAGTTTTAGAACAAACTTTACAAAATATATATGATATTTTCCATAATAAACTTTCTAAAATAAGTTTTCTACTAAATTCAATATTTTAGTTTCTCTATTCTTCAACACCTCAAAGAATCCCTGAAAAACAAAGGTGGAGTAGTGGTTATGAGGACAAAAATGGTATGATTGGAAATATATTTTAATCTTTTACGGGATGCAGTGTAGGAAAAAAAAAAACATATATCACCTGGTGAATTTGTTTTCAGCCTTTTATGCTTTTTAATTTCTTTTCATTCTATGTCATTATTTAAAATTAATTAACTTTGAAAGATATTTAAATACTTTTCATCAAATTTAAAATAACTAATTTTAATCTCATATAATTGATGGTGATAAAAAATATTAATATTTAATAATTTTATAAAAAATATTTAAAAAAAATCACAGCGAAAATTTAGATAAATTTTCGTCACTTAATTAAAATAAATATGATTTTTAAATTAAATATAATATACTTTTTACGTCAATTTTGATAATCAGATCTTTAAATTAAAAAAATATTTAAATAAATTGACAATATTTTGAAAAATAGAGGGTTTTCTTTATCTAAATTTAAGAATAAAATAAAATATTAAAAATATATTATCTAATAATTATTTGGATGTATTTTTTTCAAATAATAGTTATAATACTCAAGCTTTTTCCATTTCCCCATACTATATGTAATTAATAACATGTGTGACACAATAAAAATAAAATAATAATAATAATAATATTATGATATATTTTTAATGGATGATAATTACATGTTAACATTTTGCAAAAGTCAAAGATGGTAAAATAAAATTTGTAAAAGTTGAAAGTTGAAACATTAACCAACAAGATAGAACATGATGATAATGATGTGACCATCATTGCTCAACAAATAATTTGTATGCATGTATTGTGGGGACAATAGGTACGATGGGATTTTTTAATTTTATTGTGATATAAAAATAGTTGTTTTCACGACAAAAAAAATACCATTAGAAACAAATAACATTTTTCTTCAATAATTAACTTGTCTACAAGATCAACTAATTAAAAGTATTTTGTTTTTCATTTTTACTATGAAAATGGTTGAATTAAAATGAAATAAACACACTCACTCAATTGCTCTATTGTTTCTCACATTATAATAATGCAAATTTAGCTCTTTAATTTTTTGAGTTTGTACAACCCAATATCAATAACTCAAATATCACAATTGGAGCATAAGAGTTCATTATTAAAGTAATAGATTTTTTACATTATATTAACACGGTAATTCAAATAAAATAGTCTCAAACCTCGTAAATAGGATTTCAAGTTCAAGTTGACTACTATTAGGATAAAAAAACATAATAAATACTTATTTTTCAGTAAAATATTTATAGAGATAACAGAAAAAAAAAACTATTTAAATAGTAAAAAATGTGTTGGCAGACAGCTATATAATGTGTGGAATTTCTTGACCCACTAATCACTATCACTTTCATATCCAACCAACTAACCAATCTCCATCAATAAAATATAATTACAATTATAACTTTACTTAGTCTTAGCCATGTACAAACAAAGTGGGCGAACGCACATATTCTCTGCCACTTTAACTTTTATCATCATAATCAATATATAATAAATTAATTAACAATTTATTCAAAATCTGTACATTGTTAACCAAGCTCAACTTCTTAGGTCGTATCAACGTACAAAAAAAGGTATTTATTGTTTTTATTCAAAAATTTGAAAATATTCATTAAATTAAAGAAAAAGTAGGAAGCAAATTTATGATTTATAGGTAAAACTGAAAAATGGAAGGAAAATGTGTTGTCAGAGTAAACGTGTTGATTATCTCAATTGGCTGTTTTTAATATATTTTATTAAATTATTAATTTAATAATTTAAATTACTAAATTAATTTAATAACAAGATATTTTTGGTTGTTTAAGGAATTAAAATTCAGTTTTGGATCCACTTAGATGCTGGTTCCTTTTATTTTGTTTAATCTCTGTATCTAAATTCAATGTCAATCAACTTTGAAAACAAATAATCAGTAATTAAAACAACTTTATTCATAATTTAAATTATTCAATATAAATTTAAAACATAATTTATATAACTGTTATTTATCATAGTATCCATTTGTAATATTATTTAGTTACCTATACAATTTATAATATTGGTATAAAAATAAATGAATAGATATAAATAGTAAAGTGAACTTAACAGAAATAAAGAATACTTAATAATAGTAATTAATAGTAACACCATGTTTTTGCTAAATAATTAATAGTAATAAATAATAAAGAATACATAGTGAAACGTGAAGTTGTAATTTGGAGGTCAAATAGGGTGTATTTTACTTACCCTTCTCCCGCTCGTATCAAATCTTTGCTTCTGCAACTTTTCCACCTTCTTCTCTTCTGCTGCTCCTCTGCTCCTAAACCCTAGAAAAGGCCACTACCCATTTCAACTCTGCCCCCACCTCCACTCCTCCTCTTTCCACACGTTTTCCTGCTACCTCGGGATTCTCCAACTTCCTCTTTTGTCTCCTAATTCACCCTCCTACGCCCCAAGATTCCTCCTTTATTCTCCCCTGTAAGTTTATCACGCCCTTTCTTCTTTTTTCTTTCTCTCTGTTTTCGACTGGTTCTGTGTCCTTTCACCTGCATTGGAGCTCCTGTTAATTCCCACTGAACGTTGAATTTTTTAGTGTCACTTGAGTTTCAGCTCATGGGTCGTTTTTTAGTTCAGAAAATTATGCTGGTAACAGAATTTTGACTTTTGTTTTGTTCTATTGATTGTTGAATTTTGTCTCAATGATTTTGGAAGTGATCAACAATGAAAGGGTGTGAGTGAAGTTTTGATTTTTTTTTTTGGAGGGTGGCTGGGGTCATAGCAGTTACCGAACTTTTGTTCAATTTGTAAATAGTTGAGTAAATTACATGACGGCTGTGGTCTTTTAAAGATTGCGCACTATTTCCTGTTTTGTAAAGGTTACAATAACCTCCCTTATAGGATATCACAATTTTTTTCCATTTATTAAGAAGGGAGTGTAACTTATAAGAGGTGTCACTGTAATGTTTTACAATCAGTTAAGGGGATTAGTATACGAGTTGAAAAAAGAGAGATATATAGAAATTAGAGGAAATCTTAGGGAATTTGCTCAAAATAATTATTGTCGAGGTTTGTATTACTAGCCCTTTTTATGGCTCTGTTTGTCAAGTTTATTAATTGTTATGAATGTGTTTCCTACTTTGGCAGGTGGTGTGTTAGATTTGAGGGTTTGCCTTGAGCTTGTGTTTCAAATGGCCCCAAATTGTTGATTCCTGTTTATAGAGGAGAAAAGTGGCAATGGAGAGCGTTGCGGTTATGAAGGGTGGTGAAAAGATTTATGATAATGGTAAAGAAAGGATGTATGATAATGGTAAAGAGGATGAGAGTGTGGATGATCACACTGATATAGTTGAGGAAATGGAGTCCTTTCTGGCGGATGTGGATGAGCAGCTGATAATATCTAGGATGGTGAGTGATTCAGTCATAAAGGGCATGGTTAATGCTGTTGAGGAACAGGCAGCGGAGCGAATCACTGAGAAAGAGTTGGAGGTGATCGGGCTAAAGCAAATGCTACATGGGCTTCATGTGGGTTCAGATGAAACTAAGGCATTCTGGTCTTCATTGCATCATCATGAACCCCATGAAGCCGCCGCATATCAGTTTCCAGCTAGCGTTGTAGAGTCTCATAGATATGTAATGTCTGTAGACAGTCTTCAAACTGCAGTACACGAGGAGTTAAGTCAGCTCAAGAAAGAAATAAATAAAATTAAGGGGGCTAGTTCCGGCAGAAGAATTAGTTCAGGTTCCGATTTGGTGGGTTTAAGTGGTATTCTGCAGGAGAATATGCCAGAAAAATGGATTTATGTTGATAAAGCTGTTGAAAGTCTAAAAGATGCCATAGACAGTGTCTGCTGTAGAATGAAAGTCATGGATCAGTTATCAAAAGCATCACTTTCTGAATGGCAGCAGGAGCAGGACTTTCGATCAGAAATTGAACGGATGGTGATCAGCAATGGTATCTGGGGTTTGCAGCAGGAGTTTGAACAGAAACTGTGGGATATTTATGACTCTGAAAGTAGAAATTGTTTTAACCAATATAAAGATATTTCAAGTTTGCGTGAGGAATTAGATTCAATTTTTAAAACACTCTCTGTTTCTGAAACCGGACACCTTCTTTCTCATGGATCCTTGGAAAATGCTGAGGAATGGTGTCATAATAAGAGGGTTGATCATTTCCATGTGAAGCTTTCCACTGATGATTTGTCACCCTCAACTATGGAAGAGAATGGCAAACAGGAGGAGTCGAAGATTAACAAGCCTGAGAATTTGGATTCAGCCTCACTAAAGCACATGTCTAAAGAAGATTTGATTACTTATATTACTAAAATGAGAAGAAACCACGAATCTCAGGTGCAAGAGAAGACTGAAGAGAATTTTCGCCTGAGGCGTGAACTTTTGAAAGAAAGAGGTTCTTCTTTTCCACTGAAGAAGGACAAGGAGTTTGAGCTGTTGAAGAAAAAAATCCCTGACGCCCTCGCAAAATTGAATGAAATACTTGATGGAAATGAGAAAGTACATCAATTCAGTGAAAACATTGAATCTCTTAGCAGTTTAAAGGATAGATTGGATTTCTTAGAATCTGAGAATCATCAACTGAAGGACACTCTATCAGATAAGAAGAAGGAATTTGGGAGTCTTTCTTCCCAGCTTTCTGCTGCAGAGGAAAAATTGTCACAGAAGCAATTGATAGAGAAAAATTTGTTACAAACCGTTCAGAAGCTTGAGGATGGTATAGGGGATGCACATTCTCAAGTTTCAGTTATTCAAGATGTATATAAATGTTTCTTTGAAGGTATTGTTAGCGAGTTTAGATGCTGCACCGAAGAATTACATCTGAAGAATAGTTTCATGCAAGAAATATATGAAGTATTATTCCAAGAAGCTTCCCTCAGTGCTCAAGCTTCTATTGGGTTGGGAATTGAGGAAGCAGAAATGGAGTCAACTATGATGCAAGGGCTATTGGATATTAATCATATTATATTTAAAGAAACTTTGGTGAATGCAGATGAAGCGTTAAAATTGGAAATTTCTGAGAAGGAGAAGCTAAAATATGAAGTGCTTACATTGAAATCAGTTGTAGAAGAAAAGGAGAAGTCAATCAAAGGAGCAGAAGATGCTTTGGTTCAAGAGAAACAAAAAATGCAGTTTGCCTCTGAACAACTTGACAGTTTAAGAGCTGAGATTGCTCAACAACATAAATTATTTGAAGAGAAAAGTGAAGAATTGGATGTCACTAATGGTAACCTGGTTGCAGCTTTGAAGGAAATTAAACAATATGAGGAGCAAATGCATCAGCTGCATAAAAGTATTGAACAAAGAACGAGCAAACTTAGAGAAATTGAAGAAGAAAGAAGAGTACATTTTGCTCTTACACAAAAACAACAAGAAGCACTAAATTTGAGTGAGGCAAAAGAAAGGGAAACTAGGATGCAAATGGAATCTACCATTAATCTCATTCATAAATTGTTGACAATGATTACTGATTTTGAAGCTAGAGTAAATAAAGATATTTCAAGAAATCGTTTGAGGTATGTATTAATTGTGTCGAGGTCCTTCTTTTATGTATAACACATTAATTTATCATAAACTTATGTTTCTATAACTGCTTCTATTGATTAAAGGAATAATTGGGAATTAACTTAGTTATTTTTGTTTTTAAACTTATTAATTTTTTTAAGACAAATACAAATACAAAGCTTTTATTTGTGTCCATTCATGATTTCAGAATATGTACAAGCTGGAGGTGTTCTATATAAACAAGAAAAAATTCTCATTTGAGTAAAATATATTTGTCAGAAGTTTATATTTGATTTCAACTTGGTCTTGTTAACTGTTAACCGCTCAAATTGTTTGAAGAAACCAATATGTTTTAATTTCTTATTTTTTATCCTCATATTTAACAAGCAGTTTTTAATGTCAATTTTGCTATTGTTTAAAATTCAATTTCAAATCCTTGAGGTGAATATCGCTAGAACCAAGTCATGTATGTAATAATCTTTTCAGGCTTGATAACATAAGATCTGAGTTTCGGTGGATCAATAACCAAGCCAACGTACTTAAAACCGTGGGTTTGGTGTACAAGCAACGGCTAGAAACAAGGTCTTCTGATCTTGCAAAGGCTGAAACAGAGGTATCTAATCTAACACATTATGTGATCTTTTTCACTTTTCTCATGATGCTATAGGAAACATTGGATTAGGTATATGTGTTTCTGAATTTTACTTTATTTGTTAAGTGTAACCTATATTGCTCCAATGCAGGTTGATATCCTTGAATATCATTATTAGATAGTACTAGTGGACCCTACAAGGTATCGGTTTAGCAGCTGTTGGAGAGTTCAAGCAATCTTTGTGCTCTCATGGGCAAAAAAAGAAGTCACATGGGTGGTTCAAATGAGTTGTACATGTGGCTTGTGATGATACCTAGTAGTAGCACCGTAAGAGAGAGAGACCGTGTGGAAAACCAACTAGATTGCAATCAGGGCCTGTGTATGAGTGAATCAGCCTATAGGGTTTATGCCGTAAAATTCTTGAGATACAGTTAGTTCTCAACTCGAAAAGATATATAAGTTTCATCTAGAGAACATTATTTTCTGAACTACTTGGATATATGAGATGCCTAAGTTCCACATTGAGTAAGTAGTACGAGGTATGCAGTGGAATATTTAAGTGTCTTGGTTCTCTCCCCTTATTTAGTTTTTAAGAAAGGGGTTTCCCAAGTACTCTGGTGCTATCAATTGGTATCATAGTTGGTTGTTTGTGCCTCAGAGCAGGCTACTCACGAAGGGGCTGTCCAGAAAGGTTAAGTGTCCTGGTGTGTTAGCCACCAAGATGCTGGTTCTTAGGAACGGTACAATGGTAGGAATTTGGGTATTATGGGTTTTTAAGTCCCACATTAAGTAGTATAAGATTCTTTGTGGAATTTTTAAGTGGTTTGGTTCTCTAAGCTAGCTTTTATGGAAGGGTTCCTAAGTGTTTGGGGTGCTTAATTTAACTCTATTTTAATCCTCATGTCTTGTAATTGGTCCACCCACCTATATTTGATATAAATTTAATTGTTGTTTCAGGTTGATCTTTTGGGGGATGAGGTAGATACTCTTCTTAGGCTCCTTGAAAAAATATACATTGCACTTGATCATTATTCACCCATACTGCAGCATTACCCTGGGGTAAGAACCTTTTGCTTTCTGCACATGTTTTTAATGTTTGTAAACTTTGTACTTCGTCATAGTGTGTATAATGCCAATATATGCGATTTTACTTAAAAGATTCTATTTATCTTCCTGGTTATTTCTCCTTATCATTGTACCAATTTTAAGGATCTTAAAAGCAACTGTTCCATTCTTTGTTGAGTTGAGACAATAAATACTTTATGTTGTTGAAGGAAAATCCCTGAAGTTTGTCTTTAGTTTTGGGGACAGAATATCTAGCAAATTTTGTGTGTTTAATATGATATTTTTCATATTTATCATTGTTGAAATGTTCTGCATTTGTTAGAAAATGGCCAAGAATAATCCTTACATGACTTGCCCGTCTCTTAAACTAGCTTTTGTGATTAAGTTAGGTATGTTCTAAAATGTTCAGTCCTAAAAATGAAGGTTGGTTTATGACGATCTACATTGATTACGGGTACAATCTAAAATGTTCACTGGCTTGCTTTTTTTTCCCCACAGAATATCACTCTTTTGCACTCAATACTGCAGATAATAATTTTGTTATCAGTTTTTCCCCTAAACAGAAAAACAATCAAGGCCTTCATTAAACTAAGAAATCAAGGTAATCGCAGTGTGGAGGTAAAAAAAAATGAGATATTAAAGAAATTAGGGCTCACCAGAGGAAACTAAGAACAAGACCTGGTGGAAGTGAACAGAGTTGGAAATTGTACCATTGGGATAACCAGGGCTTGTTCCTCCTTGCATTTGATAGTGTCTTCAAATGTAGAGAGGATCTGGAAATTTCTCTTATTTTGGGATGCTCACATTTGATATACGAAATGGCATTTCCATATCTTTTGAGTATACTATGGAGTAAACTGAGATGCAATGGAATAGTCATTTTCAGTCATAGTTTGGTAGATTTATGAATGGAGTTACATACACTAATTACGTTTGGTAGTTTGGTAGATTTATGAATGGAGCAAACCTCATACATGGTCAGTCTAGATTCAAAATTACGTTAGTCATATAACCACTTAAAAAAGTCAAATGACTTCATGTTCTTATCTAGTACTCTTCTTGGTCATTCATGCACAATCTAACGGTCAAAATAGCTCCTTTCATCACGTTAAACTACTCCTTTTTCTTGTTATTAATTATGAACATCTGAATTAGACATTATTAGGCATAATGTTCAATTGAATTTTCTACTTGTTTGAAAGACAAAGTGTTTGACTTTTCATTTTGCAGATTATTGAGATTTTGGAGCTTGTAAGAAGAGAACTGAGTGGAGACTCTAGAAAACTTGGTTAATTGTACGTTTTGGCCAGGTAAATTAACAGACACCCTGTTGACACAAACTATCTTTCCACGCTCTGGATTGGTTAGACCCAGAATCGTGATAAGCAAATCATGATCTGCAAGTCCCCACATGATCGTTGATCAACCACACTGGATGTGAAGACTGCAAGTAACTTTTCAGGGAGCACCACCATAGTGTTAATTGGTTCATTTTTTTCTTCTTTCACATATACAGAGATCAGAGATGCTAGAGTTCTGGTAGTTCGATTTCTTTTTCATTTTTTTGGGTTCAATTTCTCATGTCTATAACTGCAGAGCAATGGCGATGATATTGCATAAATTATTTTAGTCCATGCTGTCTTGTGTTAAATTGCTACATTTAGGAGTTATGTGCAAATCTTCCAATGAATACAGGTAACAAGTTGTACAGTTGTTCACATAATATAGCAGCTGGCTGATGTGTAGCTGCTGGGTTTTTGTTCTCCTTAACACATTTTGAGGAAAACAGCAACACCAAAGAACCAACAACTTGTCCAGTTGCTAACACGGATTTTGTATCATATTAGGAGACATGCTTTGGTTGGTTGACTCTAGTATATCACAAATTTGCCTCCTTGTAATTCTTACTTTGCCTTCCATATGGGTTAATTTATTAGCTTTTGTACATTTTTTTAACGAGTTTCTACATGGCTTATTGATACTTTTGGGTTATAGGCACAAGTATATGATATTCTTTGGCATTCAGTGAATTGTGTTTAAAATGGTTATTACCGTTACTGTGTATTGTTTATTCACATGCACTTCTTGAGATCCTTCTCTAGATGGGACATGTGAGCTAGGGATGACTAAAGTGCAGGTAGTAGCTATGTGTTTTCTATGTACAAAAATTCACTTGAATCTGTTTTGTGACAGACAGAGACATGTACCTTAGAGTTTACTAGGGAGAAAAGAAATAGAGGCTGTGAAAATAGGTAGGTAGCAAAAGAAAAGAAGAAAATAGATAAAAATATTGATTAGTTAGTTTTAAGAAAAGAGTGGAAATTGAAAAAGGATAAAAGAAAAAGTCTTGATCCTTTATATTGTAAGGATAATTGGTTCTGTAAAAAAAAAAATCTGAAATGTTATCAGGTTTGCATCTTTTTGACAGTTTTGGAATCAATTTCTACTAAATTTCAAACACAGTATCTTCCATTCATTTTCATATTTACCAAAAGAATAAAAGGATGTATGGCAAAACGACAAAAATAACGACTTCTCATTTCCACGTTATTTTTGTAACAGTCAAACCCAGTGGTCATGTGTGTTTCATGCAACAGTGTGTGGGTTTCTGAGTAGAAAATTTTTAGTTCAATTTTCGGTATTTAATTTTTATAATATGTAGTTTATGTACAAGGAGTCGTATAGGAGTTGTTCTTCTGGTTTTAACTAATCTTCTCATAACATATAATTTATATTTTTTAAATCTAATAATTTATCATATTAGAGATAGCAGCATATTGTTAATAAATCAAATCAATTATTTTGTCTTTGAAATAGACTGTCCCTTATTATTATTGATCAAAAGATATTTTAGTGTATAGAAAAAGTCACCGACAAATTTCTATTAGTGATTGAGATGTATCATTCAACATCAAACAATGCTTATTATTAATTGATGAGCTAACTAGCATATTATCGATCCTTAAACCAGTCAAACCTTGTCTTTCTCGAACTCTTGATTTTTCGTCATACAGTTCAACTTTGTTTTATCTCAAAATTCAACCGTAATCAGGTCCTATTTTTCATGCAAGTGATGCACTACATAATTTCTCTTCTTGGAAAATTATCATTTTTTATTCTTGTAACGTAGACTTCTATTTCTATAATTGTCAAAGTTTTGCAATTAATGTCACGTCATCAAAATGTATCACCACAATATTAGATTATATTATGTGTCACAATGATTTAACATTTCGTATACTAGGTTGTCATTCAATGGTGGAAAGAAAAATAGTAAAATGTTATATTAGAAAAACTGAAAGATCAAATTATTTTTATAAAGACCAAGATGATAAATTGAATACATTATAATGATTATTTATATACTAATGTAAAAAATTGCTTTAAACTTGTAATCTTTTTGACGTCAATTATTTATGAATTTTTCCACATAAAATTACTGGAAGAATAATTTATATGCTTAAAACTTATACATCTAAAACTAAAAGGAGTTGATATTTTTATTCTACTATATGTAATTACAATATTATAATTAGCGTAATAGTAAGTATAACATAAATAGTGTATTATAGTATATAATACTCGTATATTATATTAAGGATGTATTTAAGACTGTTTTCTGACAAAATTAAACATTTTTAACAATTATATTTATCAAATTTTAGTTTGATTAGTATATTATTGTCTATAATATACATATATTATATTAAAGGTACATTTAAGACTATTTTAATTCTTTTTGGTTGGTTATTATTTTGTTTTAAAAAATCGTTTTAATGGACTAATGGTGTTTATATGAATTGCTTTCACTTCAACATATAATTAAGGTAAGACATTTAAACATATCGGAACATTCCTCAAGTTAACACACCTACAATGATTTTCTGACTCTAACGTTCATACTAGTTTAGTTTTTAATGTATATATAATGCCATGAATAAAGTATTAAAAAATATATAATTAATAATATTATGTCTCTTATTTATAATGCTCTATCGTTGTCTTTCGTCTAGAATATTAAATTAATTATAAGATAATTTTTTTTAATAAATGTTGGATTATTTTGGAATTTTTTTTTTGAAAATATTCTACACCAGTAAATTATGAATATTAAAGAGTTAAGATTTTGGAGGTCTCACCTCCATTAAAGATAAAATCAATTTATGTTATTACAAATTTTATTATACAATTTAATTTTATAAAATTAAATTAAATTTAAAATATATTTTTAAAATAATAAATCTATTTTAACAAGATTTAATAAGTTTATTTTGTCATTAGTTATTGATCATTCATAAATATTTAATTCTTATGAAAAAATACTAAAAATCATATATTTATTAAAATAAATTCATTAATTTATAATATATAAATAAATATATATTTTGAAAGATCGAATTAAACTTAAACCTCCATTTCTTCGTATAAAACACGGACACTTTCAATAAATGAGTGTCATCTATTTCGATATATATTTTTATTCAATATAGTATCCCAGTAACAAAATAAAACATTTAAAACATAGAAGTGCTGGTAGAATCATTGTACCTGGATAGCAATGATAAATTCGATGTTTGTTTAAAAGAATAAAAGGAAACAAAAAAAAAAACTGTGAATTTTTATTATTATTTTATTGCTACGAACTATTTATGAGCTTAGTGTAAAAAGAGTCTCACCAATTCATTGGGAAGTGTGAAATAATTGAAGTGGAGGGTAATATAAAATATGTAGGGTATAATATAGTAATATAAGGGTAATGTGGAAGCAAACTAGAAGGACCCTTAAAGGGGTACTCTGAGTACGGAATAATAACATAAGACACCGCATTCGGTGACACTAATAAATTTCTTCTTAATTTTTTATTAAATAACAAATTTTAGTCTTAAAAATGCAAACATTTAATGCGTTTTATGTATCTATATAATGATTATAGTGATCTATTTAAAAGTTCAAATTATAATGTTTGGTTTTTTTCTTAAAATAATGGGTATTGTAAAACAAGATATCACTTCTTATTTGATTTCCAAGTTAGCTTTATGAAATGTATCTCCTAGTTAATTATATTTCATACACTTTTAAATATCATATTTATGTAGAAAATTCCTCAAATTTTAAGTGATTGTTGTAAAATCTTTGTAATCATCAAAATATTTGATTTAATGTCTCTCTCATATTACTAAACATTTGGGTGATCATATATATGATATATACAAGTCTAACAAAATTCATGTTAAGTCAACAAAAATATCTACTAATATTAATAAGATTATGAATGTGAGTGACAAAAATATTTAATACTTATCTTTTACTTATAAATATCTTTTAAATGTCTTTAAAACATTTATCTATTTACCTATAAATCTTTTATAAATATTTAGTACTTATCTTTGAATAACAATTATTGAAAAAGGAAAGGTGAGTTATGGACATGAAGATGATGATAGGAGGACAATGGCATGTGACCCATCTCATCGCACTATCATCACAAATTATGGATTATGGAACCACTCTTCCCATCCATCACTGCTTCCCCTTTCCCCCCTTATTAATTTCCCCAATCAAGTACTAACCAATTTTCTTCCAGTTATATTCTTTGAATTTTTCATTTAATATACTTTTTAAATAAAGAAAAGAGGAAACACCACTTTCATATTTTCTTTGAACATTTTACTTCCCCTCTCTTCCCAAAATAGCCAATATCTTAGTTTTAAAATTTCATTAATGTTTTCTTCAAATGCACTCTTTTTATCATCTTACTGCTAATTTTTCATGAATCAATAATTAGGATATTTTAGTTTAATTTAATCCCAGTTAGAAAAGGAGTTTTATAAAAGAGGAAAGAAAACGTGAGTTTGAAATCCTACTATCAATGTAAAAATCTTATTAATTAATAATATTTAAATATTTTTTAACTCATTAAATTTTCATACAGAAAAGGTAAATATAATATTAGGTACAGTGATAAGTTTATTAACTTTTATAGTTAATATCTTAAGAATATCTATATGTAACAATAGAGCTCTGCATTCATACATATTTGAAAATAAATTAATGTAATTTGGTTCGTTACGGAAAAGTTTACCCTAAACTTTTGTAGACGTCAAATCAAATGAAGGGAAACTTGGCAACTGTTACTAATAATTATGACACATGAGTTAGAAAAAGAGAAGAAAAGATAAAGTACCTATTCAATAGTGTCTGATTCTTGGCTTATTGTAAAAGATACAAAAACAAGCACAGATGAATAGCAACTTTTCCCATCTGTTTCCAACCACACCCATGTTCTGATTTTCCTTGTTTGTTTATTCAAGGAAGAACCCATTTTGGGTGACATCTTTGTTTTTATAGTATTTTTTTCTCAGGATTCCTTATCACAACTTAGCTAAGTTGTTGTCTTTTTTTGTCATTCATAGTGCATTTCCACTCCTTGCATTGGTCCCTTGCCCTTTCAAGTCCAGATCTGTGAGTTGCTGTTTCTGTTTGTTGGAGGATTGATTGTGTTCAGCTGAAGCTGGAGGTGGGTTTTTCTTTTCCACTCTTTGTATTGTAGTGTCTCCCATGGTGTGGGAAAACAGACATTCATATGCCCCAGAAGATTGTTCTGTCTAGTTTTCCATAAAGGCTTCAACTTTCGTGGTTTCTCATTCAAGATCTTGGGAAATACGAGATTGTTTCTGTGATTGGGCATTGTTGCCTTTCTGGGTCTATATTGTTTTTTTCTGTGTCTGGTTTGTTTTGTTAGCTTTGCCTTTCCAAATTTTCATCTTTTGCAAAAAATAATTAAAAGGTCTTGTTGGGGGAATTGTTATAATGGTGAGTGTCCTTGGGGAGGGACTCTATTTTGTGCTGATTCTTGTGGCAGTGGCTGTGACAGTGAGCACTGTGGATGCTCAAAGAAAGAGTATTCTCTTAAATTGTGGTTCAAACTCTTCTTTGAATGTGGATGGTAGAAGATGGGTGGGGGATTTGGCCACTGATAGCAATGTCACCCTAAGCACCCCCAGTGTTGTTGCTAACACTTCTACATTAAGTGGCAGTTCAATCTATGATTCTCTCTATAAAACAGCCAGAATTTTCACTGTTCCTTTGAATTACACAATCAAAGATGTTCAGGGAAACTACTTTGTCAGGTTCCATTTTTGCCCCTTTGTGATTGACGACTTCAATGTGAACGAGTCCTCATTTGGTGTTGTGGTCAATGGTCTGAAACTGTTATCGGAGTTTGATGTTCCTGGTAAGATATCCCACAAGAATACGAACTTGCTGAATTCTGGAAGAAATGCTAGTTCATTCTTCTTGGTCAAAGAATATATTCTGGCTGTGAATGGGGATATGCTTGTGATTGAGTTTGTTCCAACCAGAAGCTCCTTTGGCTTCATCAATGCCATTGAGATTGTCCCAATTGTGGGTGAGCTTTTTGCTGGCTCAGTTAGTAGGGTTGGTGGAAGTGGTGCAAACTTGAATTTGCCCGGGCATGGGATGGAGACCATGTATAGGCTGAATGTCGGTGGTCCCGAGGTTCAGTCCAATCAGGATCCTGATCTTTGGAGAACTTGGGAAGTGGATTCTGGATATATGATCATAGAGAATGCTGGGTCTGGAATTAAGAACAGTTCTAACATTACATATTCTTCCGTGAATGATACTTCGGTGGCTCCTCTCCTTGTGTATGAAACTGCGAGGGCAATGTCCAACACTCAAGTCTTGGACAAAAGGTTCAACATGTCATGGAAATTTGAAGTAGATCCTGACTTTGATTATTTGATCCGTTTGCATTTTTGTGAGCTGGTTTATGACAGGGCAAATGAGAGAATATTTAGGATCTACATAAACAATAGGACAGCTGCGGATAACGTTGATGTGTTTGTGCGAGCTGGAGGGATGAATAAAGCATATCACTTGGACTATTCTGATCCTGTGTCATCAAAGATTGACACGGTTTGGGTTCAACTCGGTCCTGACACAGCTGCTGGTGCTGCAGGAACTGATGCTCTCTTGAATGGTCTGGAGGTTTTCAAGCTCAGTCGAAATGGAAATCTTGCCTATGTTGAGAGGTTTGACATAGGTGGCAATTCAGGAAGCAAATCAACAGCAATACCTGTTTTGGTGGGAGTTGGAGCAGGTGTAGCTTCTTTAGTTATAGTTGCACTTATAGTTTTTGTATTCTGTTTCTGTAAAAGAAGGAGGAAGGAATCAAGTGATACCAAAGACAACCCTCAGGGTTGGAGACCATTGTTCCTCTATGGAGGGGCTGCTGCTAACAACACTTTGGGTGGCAAGGGATCATCTGGAACCCAAAAGCTATACGGATCATTGGCCTCAGTTAGAGTTGGCAAGAGGTTTACATTGGCAGAAATCAATGCTGCAACAAACAACTTTGATGACAGTTTGGTGATTGGAGTTGGAGGCTTTGGTAAGGTGTATAAGGGGGAGATTGAAGACGGTGTTCTGGCTGCAATTAAGCGTGCCAACCCCCAGTCTGAGCAAGGCCTGGCTGAATTTGAGACAGAAATTGAGATGCTGTCCAAACTCAGACACAGGCATCTGGTGTCCTTAATTGGTTTCTGCGAAGAGAAGAATGAAATGATCTTGGTTTATGAGTACATGGCCAATGGAACTCTCAGAAGCCACCTATTTGGGAGTGATCTCCCTCCCTTGCCTTGGAAGCAGCGCCTAGAAGTGTGCATTGGTGCTGCAAGGGGACTGCACTACCTTCACACAGGTGCTGACCGCGGAATCATTCACAGGGATGTCAAAACAACCAATATTCTGCTGGATGAGAACTTTGTAGCCAAAATGTCTGATTTTGGATTGTCAAAAGATGGTCCAGCCTTTGAACACACCCATGTTAGCACAGCTGTGAAAGGAAGTTTTGGCTATCTAGACCCTGAGTACTTCAGAAGGCAGCAATTGACTGAGAAATCAGATGTATACTCCTTTGGAGTTGTGTTGTTTGAAGTTGTTTGTGCTAGAGCTGTGATAAACCCCACCTTGCCTAAAGATCAGATCAATCTTGCAGAATGGGCAATGAGATGGCAAAGGCAAAGATCACTTGAGACAATCATTGACCCTCATCTTAGGGGAAACTATTGTCCTGAATCATTGTCCAAGTTTGGAGAGATAGCAGAAAAATGTCTTGCTGATGATGGAAAGAGCCGTCCCACCATGGGGGAGGTGTTGTGGCATTTGGAGTATGTCTTGCAACTACATGAAGCTTGGCTCAACATGGACACCACAGAAACTTCCTTCTCTGATAGTAGTCATCCTTTGAGGGATCCAAAAGATGAAGGACTTGAAATGGTACAAGAGTCTTCAAGTCAAGATGAAGTTGGTATTGATCACAAACATGAGAATGAGTAAGAGAAGTGAGTTCAGTGCATTGGAGAATCATGAATGAATGAATGACCTTATAGCAAATATATGCTTTACATATTCTTTCTATTTGTTTTATTGAATTCAACTATTCAAGTTTACTATTTCTATTTTTCATCTTATTTTTGTATACATGGTAGTGCAATGGGCAAGTTATTATTGACATTTTGCCTAAAACAGGTACCAAAGTTTGTTATATGCTCTCCTTTTTATTGAGTATTCAATGAAATTGTATTCTTGGGATATTGCTCCTTCAAAGCTTAACAGAATGTTATTATTTTGTCAATGCTATAAATTATGTGCTTTTTGTCTTCGAAATCAAAATGCAGAATTTCCTGTCTGCATCAGTTTAGTGCATGCTTTCAAAGGAAAAAAAATCAAGATTCTGGTAACTGATTTTGAAGCAAAATAATTTATAGTGTTATGGATTCAATCACACTTACATGCACAATGACTTTGGTTGAAAGAGAATTTGATATATGCTAATATAATCATTGATTGGTCCAATGAGTTGGCACCTATTTTATTATTATAGTTATCTTTATACTGAGTTAATTAGGTTTTAAATATTTCATATATTTTTGTATTTTGAATTAAGTTTTAATTAAAAAAATTATTTCATGAAGTGTTAAAAGTATTTTTTTTGTTTAAATATTTGCGGTTTGATTTTTTTTTTTTTCAGTGGGATGATATGATCGCTACTTTAATATTTTGAGTCTTTAATATTTTCGTCTTTAATTTATCGATCAAATCTAATCTCCCCTGGTTTAGTGATTCTTTCGAAAGGAAAGAAATGAGTTAAAGACAAGAAGATGGAAATAAGGACCACAGAAAAATAGAAAGACACGGAACTTAAAAAAAAAAAACAAAAAAGTATTTTGACCACGAATAAAACAAATAATCTTAATAAGGATGGAAAATATTTAAACAAAGATTCTACTAAGCTATTGTTATTGTTATCATTATTAATATTATTTTCTATTTATTAATATTGTTAATATTACCATTATTATTATCAGTGATTATTATTATTATTATTAAACTAAAAGATGTCGTGACTTTAGCTCATTCTTTATATCTCGTAAAATAAAAGTTCTCTTACACTCTTTTAATTTAAAAGATAATAATAAATTCCAAAAATTAGGTGCATCTCATTTTATAATGTTTTATATTCTAGAATGTCAATTTATTTTTTTACAGGTCGAGAGGATTATTTTGAAATGTAGTTTTTTAATATTTCAAAATGGCAATTTTGAATACTTTTACATTTCAGAATATCTATTCCAAAACACATTTATATAAATTAGACTATATTTTAACACATGGATAATATACTCTCTATTTTGTAATATAAAAAACAAGTTTACCATTCCAAAATATAAATAGTATGCACCCAATTTTTCAAAATAGCTATTCTAAAAAGGATACCTTCTAGAATAACCGTTACAGAATATAAAAATGTATTTCATTTCGGAATATAAGCAATGTGCGTCAATATCAAAATGGTTATATATATTTTACAATTATTCCATATGAAAGAATATGTATTTTGAATTTTGTAATTCGGAAATAACAATAAATAAAAAAAAATATGAAAAGGTGATATAATTTTTTCCACTATATTTAGAGAGTAGGAAAAAAATGTGAAGAGGAAGAATGGGCCCTAGCTGGCCAGATGCCCAGAAAACCAGAAAATCAACTTTGGATTTCAAATCAATAAAAACAAGGCTTTTACTTTTTGCACATTTGTTGTTTCTTTTTTCACCTGTTACAGTGAAATAACAAAAATAACTTTTTAAATTTTTACACTTTTGAAGTTATTTAAGTCTGGATTAAGTATTCCAAAATCAGAGAGAATACATTCCTGAATCCTTGTTCTGAAATATACTTTTTCACTAATGTTTTTTAAAATATATATAACTAGTAAACTTTTTAATGTCATGAAAGAGTAAATATTTTAAGAGATAATTTTCATGATTCCATTATAATTGGAGATGTTTGGAGAAATTATAGAAATGAAAAAAGCAATTGCCTAATAATAGTTTTGAAGTGAAATATGGTACCACATTCACATTCCCTCCTAGAATTGAGGTTAGTTGTTTTTTTGTTTCGCCTTCATCTTCTTTATAAACTTATTCTAGAATAATTATTATCATATATAATAATTTATAATTAAACAAGGTAAAAAATTCGGCTACGCTGTCGATGAATTGAAATTGCATTGTAATTTAATATTTTTTAATGTGTATCTATTATTAAAAGTAATACCAAAAAAGGAAACACTTTTTTTTTACAAAGAATTTAATTGGTGTACAATAATATAACTTTTTTTTGTATATATTCAAGAGAATTTTTTGATAAATTTTTTGGTATTACTTTTTAATATATATGAGTGTCCCCAAATACTTGTTTTTATTTTTCATCCCTTTTCTCTAAATCAACACAAAAAAAGAAAAAAAAAAAAAAAAAACAAAAAAAAAAAAAAAAAAAAAGAAAACGTAAAAATGGGAAGAATAGTGACTCACTTTCCCTAGTACAAAACCCTACAAGCCACGAACCAGAGATTCGAAGACACTCTTCTTGTTCTTCATTTCATCATTGGAATCGAACCAAAGCCCTTCGCCGCTAAAAATGCCTCCCAAATCTGCCAAATCCAAGGAAGCCCCAGCTGAGCGACCCATCCTCGGTCGATTCTCTTCTCACCTCAAAATTGGCATTGTATACTTCTTACTTCCATCTTCAAATCCACTAATTTTCGATTTTGACACTATTCTCAGCTACCCTTTTCCAATTACAAAAATGGGTTCTTCTCCTTTCAGCATCATATTCCCGCTTCATTGATTTTGTTTCCATCTTACCGATTTTTATGTGGGAGTTAGAGAATAGTTGTTGTGCATTGGAACTGAACTTGTGAACTGTGATTACTTGCTGTCTCTTTGTTTCTAAATGTTTGACTGAGTTAGTGAAATGAGAACTTTGTATTACAAGATTTTCTACTCATTTTTTTTTTTTTTAATGTTAGTTATTGTTCCTTGTTCAGGTTGGCTTGCCAAATGTTGGAAAATCTACTCTTTTTAATACTCTCACCAAGTTGTCAATACCTGCTGAGAACTTCCCCTTTTGCACCATTGAGCCTAATGAGGCGCGGGTCAATATCCCCGACGAACGCTTTGAGTGGCTTTGTCAATTATACAAGCCAAAAAGTGAGGTATGTGATGGAACTCGTATCACTATTACTGAATCAGTGGTGACCTTGTTAATTGTAGTTCACTTTTGTAAATAATCTGTGAGCTTACCGTATCCAACTTACAAGTCCATCTGTTGCTCCTCACATATTCTGTTAGTTGTTTGTTATTGATGGAATGGTCTATTTTTTCTGTGTTATGACGTGTTTGTTGAACTTGAAACTCAGGTCTCAGCTTTCTTAGAAATACATGACATAGCCGGATTGGTCCGAGGTGCTCATCAGGGTCAAGGATTGGGGAATAGTTTTTTATCTCACATTCGTGCTGTAGATGGAATTTTCCATGTTTTACGTAAGATGATGCCTAATTTTCTCTGAGGACCTCTTTTGTTAGTGCTGCATTAAGAGTTTATGACCTTTTGATGTCTATTTGGTTGTTAACCTAGAGCCCTGCTTCTTGTTAGGTGCATTTGAGGATCCGGACATTATTCATGTAGATGATACTGTTGACCCAGTTAGGGATTTGGAGATCATTACTGAAGAATTGAGGCTGAAGGTATGTATAATTAGCAACTTTCTTAATCGTAATAAACTGACTTTTGGACCTTTAATTTTATTCTCAGTTTGCAAAGTATATGCCTTTTTAAAGGGGCTTTTCCATACATATATGTGGAGTGGAGCAATTGGGTAGCTTTGCTCCATTGCATCTTTTTTCTTCTTTGTGTGATCTTTTTCTCTACCATCAAGGAGGATCGCTCATCCTCCATTTAGCAATAATTTATACTTTTTCATCATTATGAATTTAGTCTTTTGTGTAAATATGAAGTTTATACCTCTCTGCTGGATCTGTTTGCATAATGTAATATAACTGCTTCCTCCCTTTGGATAACATTCTAGGATGTTGAGTTCATGGAAAGAAAGATTGAAGATGTTGAGAAAAGCATGAAGAGGAGCAATGACAAGCAGTTAAAAATCGAGCTTGAATGTTGTCAAAGGGTGTGATTTTATCTTCAGAGCATTTATATGATTTATTTTGTTCCCCCAATGATGAAATGGCCATTTCTTGTATTGTATATCTTATATTATATATAGTTTGCAGTTTGGTGCGTAGCTGCTGTATTTATTAAAATAAACTGGCACAATTTTCTTACTTGTAACTCGTATCTGTTTTAGTTTTGGTGGTATGTGCAATTCTTTCGGTGACGTGGTTCTCTTTGGGTTTCCATAGTATATTACTGCATCAAAACACAGTAGAACCTTCTACCATATTTCTCCAACATTAGGGTTATACTATGGACTTTATTGTTGCTGTTAATTTCTTGCAATTGCAGTGTAAAACGTTACTTGTTTCTGATAAAGAGAAAATGTATTTCACGTTTGTGGTTTTTGTTGATCAAAAGGCTTTCATCAAATGGTTTCATGGAACTAGTCATATGATTTGGTGTCTGAAGATTTTTTTTTATTTTTAATTGGAGTTATGATACTTCCTGCTTATTTTACATTTCATTTGTTGTTCATGATTGGAATTGAATTTTTTCTTAATATCCTCTGTTTATGAGCATTTCTAATGGTACTGTATGGACGAGAATGTAAGTAGTCAAATGACTCTAACTATAGTTGGTCATCAATGTCTTAGCTCATGTCAAAGCACATTTTATTTTGTGTCTTTAGATGCATATATCTTATGCCTTGCAAATCTCATGTAATATTGATGCTATCACTTAATTGCCACTGTCACATTTTATACTCTTATTTGTTCGATTGTATACATACCAAAAATGTGTGGATACATAGTGGATGGAAATTACGGTGGCAATTTCATGTCTTCAGGTGAAGGCATTGCTTGAGGAAGGAAAAGATGTACGTCTAGGTGATTGGAAGGCTGGTGATATTGAGATTTTGAATTCCTTTCAGTTACTTACTGCCAAGCCTGTTGTATACTTGGTAACATTCTCTCTCAGTAGAAAAATTGTTTGGCTTTGGAGTGCAAAAGTCCATATTGTTCTATGTATGTAAGGGTTAGCAATGCCTGTTGGAGACTATTTCAGATACTATACCTCGTCTTATATTAACTTTACTAGTATTTTTTTGCTTTGAGGTTCATATTGGTGGGAATGAAAATTGAATAATGAGACTTGGTAGCTGATGTTGATCTTTTTGTTTTTAAACCTGGGCATCATTTCTCTACTTTGCATTTTTTTTCTTTGAACATATCCAGCACAATAGTATATAAAACCATCTGTGCCCTTGTTATGAGACTAACAAAAAGTATTTAATCAAGAAGTCATTTGGTTGGTAAATCATCTGTGTTTCTTATGAGAATATATAACCTGTAATATGTATGTCTTTTGATACTGTACTTTGTTACAAATTATTTTCTATGAATTAAAATTACTTATTATGCTGTATTACTTTGAGATATATTTAGATATGTGTTGGAGATGTCTCCATTATGCCTGGATACAATTTGACGCCGTTTGACTATGTATGGCTCGACTATAGCCAGATGGCTTGTATAGAATATTGATGATGTAATTGCTTATTGTGATTTACTCCAGATTCTAGTTTGGTTAAAATTCAAATATGAATGTAACTGTTAATTATTATATATCCAAAGGCATTTTCAACCATTACATGTTGGCAAATCATGCAATAAGGTCCCCTATATCTCATGTGGGTTATGAACCTATCATTCAAAATTCACACATACCTTTTATTTGTGGTGACTGCCCTTCATGCATACGTGCCTGTATACATATTCAAGTTATATTGCACATTTGGTCTCAGGTATCACAATTGTGCAATTTGGTCTCTCAGGTTTTGACTGTGTCAATTGGGTCCTCTGTATTCCAAATGTCTGATTTTGGTCTCCTAAATTTTAATTGTACCAATTCAGTCCTTAGGTATCACAATTATGTGATTTTAGTCTCTTTATTAGTTGAAATTTGCTAACGTGATATTAATTGATGCCTAATCACAGTTTCTTTTTTGATCCATACCCATTGATTACCACATTTCTTTGTGCTTTCTTAGACTTTTTCCCTAGCAAGTGGCGTGTTACATCATAAACATACCATTCTTTAGTGTCATGTACTTCAGATCAAGTTATATGAAATTTCTAACTCTGTATACTTAAATTTCTTTCACAGGTTAATATGACTGAAAAAGATTACCAAAGAAAAAAGAATAAATTTCTGCCCAAAATTCATGCGTGGTATGTATTTTTTATTTTTTTAAATCACTTTTCTTTCATGAATAATTTAGCCTTGTATCTCTCCATGACTACCTCTGTATGAGTATGAAGGATGTCAAAAGTGGGATCTAAGTATCCCACATATTTATGTGCAAGGTATTCAACATATTGTTTCAAGATCTGTGTAAAAATGCGGTATGTTCTTAATGAATGGAAAATGTATCTATGTTTGGTCTACAATTATGTCTTGATGCACAAAGGATGTAGATTTTCTCCCCTTACATTTCATTCCTGGCTTTGATTTAGGCTCATATCAGGGATACACTAGGTAACGAGCACAGAACAAGAGTGGGTGTAAGTGAGAGCACAATTGCACATAGTGAAGGCCTATGTAGGTGGTGCCTCTCAAGTGCCCCTATGTAATTTATTTCAAAATTCTGTCTAAATAATTTATTATTATTAGAAAAATTGAACTTAAACTTTAGCTCTTAAACACACATAAGCTCTGTTAGTTGTACAATGTTTGTAGTAAATAAATAAAGGTAACTGGCTTGATTGAGTTAATTACATCCTAATAAATTCATATAAAGATAGCTGACTAGCATTCTACATATTTTGCATGTGCTAAATCTAACACTATTAACGAAACTTCAAATAATTTACCTATCCTTTTGTCAAACTACCAATTCTCAAGTTTGAACTATTGTGATGTTTTCTATAAAAGAAAAATGGAACTTTGCAAAGTAATAGGAAAATTGTATTTGATTTTTTTTATTATACTGTAATATGATTTTTTGACTTCAAAGAAGACAAATATCATTGGGATGCTGACTGTAGAAGTTGGATCAGGCGACCGGTGTTTAGCAGCTTGTGAAAACAAATTGATGCTATTTTTGAGCTTCAAATTTTAGGATGTGAGGTGATCCCACACTGCTCTAAAGTAAGGATCCACACTAGGTCATGAATGGGTAGTTTATCCATCAGAATACTGTGACAGTGAACACCTTTATGCCTGCTTCCTTCACCCACACAATTTGGCCGCATGACAATGGTTTTCAATTCTTGCGGTTGTCAAATTGAAATGATATTAGAATGAAGATTATAGTGTCTTTTCTGTTTGAAATTTGAATACTAATTTCATACTGATTTTCCATGGAAGCAGTGTACCCACTCCACTCAGAAGGAAATCTTAACTAGTTATTCACATTGTTTTCCTTAAGTAATAGATAGTATTTTCTCTTATTCATATTGTGCCTTAATTTTTCGTTTATTCTAATTATTCTCTCAAAGTTTGCTATTAATGTTGAAAAAGAAATTTAATTAACATTTGACACCTGTGTTCTCCAGGGTCCAGGAGCATGGTGGTGAGCAAATTATTCCTTTCAGCTGCTCCTTCGAGAGGAATCTTTCAGATCTGCCTCCAGATGAAGCAGCTAAGTACTGTGAGGAGAATAAAATTCAAAGGTTTGCTCAATGTATTTGTTGTGCAGCTGTTAAATGTTTGATTGCAGAATTAGGAACACCCGTCTCTTTAATATGATTGTTGTGCAATTTTTATCTCCTGAATCTTTTTCCAAAAATTTAATCCCCCAATTTTTTTAGTTGTAATAATACAGTTTTTGCTAGTTCTTCTCTACCTAAAACCTGTATATCCTCATTTTTTTACTGAGAATATTTATAACTAAATTACATAGAACCCTGTTCCATGCAATGCCCGCTGATCAAAGCTTTACATTTTGCCACTAGTCTTTTATCCCTTTTCACTACAAATTTTAGTTGAATACTTATTAACATTGAAGTGTTGGTATGCAATTATAGTTATATGCTTCGTATTAACTGCTATATTCTTCATTTCAACAGTGCTCTTCCCAAAATAATAAAGACTGGGTTTTCAGCTATTAATCTCATTTACTTTTTCACAGCTGGACCTGATGAGGTAATATATCCGCATACTTACTTTCATAGTGATAAAAGTTGTCTTAATTTTATGAATCTGTTGTGGGATTTGTGTGTCAACCTCATCGAATTATTCACTTTTAGTTTCTCTGTTGTTGACTGTTGAGATGATTGTGCCAAGTGTAAATCTCTCCGAGTCCTCACCTGACCATTGTGTGATATTCAAGTGCATCTGTTATTTTCTACAAATTTTATCATGCAAAAAGACAATTCATTATTGGAATTGGGGATAAAATTTACAACTCTAATTAATTAGCTTTACCAAGATAATTTGGATTACATATGTATTATTAGGAATTTTTTATTTATTCCTGTAATTATTATTAGAGGATAACAAATTTCCTCTATTTACTGAATTGATTTCGTTTTCTCAAGATAAATAAAGCTTCCGTACTGTCTCAGAAATACAGTTTCATTAATGTCCCTTTCCTATAGTTTAAACAATATTTATGCATCATATTACACCAAACTTAGTTATGTGAAGCTAGCTGGAACTCATCTTAAATTATAGGTACACCCATCGTATTGGACCCTTTTAACCACTTCATAAGAATTAAGTAATTTAGTTAGTTGTATTAAAATTGTCAACAGTTTGTACAACTTTTCCAAAGTTATCCTTAAAATTATTGCAACACTACTCTCTTAATCTCTTTCTACCTAATTAATTGATTTTTCTTCAGTTAATCCCTTTCCAGAATTTTCCTCTCCTAATTATTTTTTTTTAATGGATTTTTTTTAGTAGTGGGTTCAAGAAATTAGTTTACTGTACTTATTATTCATTGAATAGATTTTTTTGAGTAGTTATGGGCATTTTTGTGACAAAACACACTGCAGTAGACAATTTCGAGGGGTCTTACAAAAAAGACCAAGACAATTTTTCCAGAAGGTTCTTTTCTTATAAAAAGTTGTAGACGGAGTACTTAGCTTTTATTGTGCACATGAAGTAAACTGACCTCGATAGATAATTTCGTTGATTGCAACTGACGCAGTAAGAAAGTAACAAAAATGCAGAATTGCTGTTATATTAACTTTGAACTAGTGGAACTGACTCAAATTTTGTTTGAACTCTTGATATGTTTCTCTGTTGGGTTACCTTGGTGGTACTTCTTTTACTTATCTGATAATTGCTATTTCAGTTGCTGTTTGTCTGACAATGTAACATCAGCTGTACCTAGGTTGCTTATGAAAACTTTTCACCAGCATTGTACTCCTGTGTCTGGTTGCTGTTTCTTTTCTATGTGAATGATAACCATCGTTGGGATGTCTGCAATAATTCTCTTAAACAATTTTCCCAATAGTTTTTCCATGTCTAACACCACAGTATGTGTTGTCTTTGATGTTAACTAATCCTTTTGGGTATAATTTATTTCTTGCAGGTTAAGTGTTGGCAAATTAGACGCCAAACAAAAGCTCCTCAAGCTGCAGGGACTATCCATACTGATTTTGAAAGGGGATTTATTTGTGCTGAGGTGTGTTGATTTCATGAATTTTGACATTTCTTGATTCTGACCGGGCTTATCATTCCTTTTATGTAACTGCAATTATCCGTTTGCCATTATAGTTCTATAACTAAACATCATACAGTAAAACTATCTGTAAAGGCTCAACCGCATCCCCCTGTATAACTAAAGATTATGCATCGAACATAGCTTAATACGATTACTAAGCTACTTGAAAAGTAATATTTCATGAAATGCTCCTATTTCCAACATTGAAAATAGGATTCCATGAATATTTGGATGAGATTCAGAATAGGAGTGACATTCCTTTTTTGTAAATAAACATCGGAATCTTGGATCCCAAGATTGAATACAAATAACATTATTATTCCTTCACACCAAGCTGACTCACCCTACGAATTTACTGAAGTTTTAGAATCAAATTGAATCATGCTATTTGAAATATAGGGTCCATTGTGTTACTTACATTGTTCAGTTATATTAGGCATTGAGATTTTTCAAAAATCATCTCAGGTTTTAACTTTCTAATTAGGAAGACGTACCACATAATTCGGTTATTTGAAATTGCAGATTGAATAAATGACTTGCCACTATTTTGATGACCTATTTGCTATAACCATTCTACTTGAGAATTTATTTGTTCTCTTAAATGGTTAAGTAGTTTAACTTATTGGTATTGATCCATTTAAGCTTTTCCATTTTTTGCTAGAGCTATTTTTGCTCTTACAATGATTTATATATTACAAATATGTTCAATCTTTCAACAACTGATCTGGGTCATTGACTGCCTCGTGAATGTTGTTTCAGGTGATGAAGTTTGAGGATCTTAAGGAACTCGGTAGTGAATCAGCTGTGAAGGTATGAGCTTATTTTGATGCAATTTTTATCGTATTGCTGTTTCTTCCTAATGTTATGTTTATAGTGCCCAGCATCAGATTGATAACTGGGTGATGAAACAAGAAATTGACCTGTAATTTTGGAAGAATTTGGTGGAAAAATGAGGAAAGATCCTTACAGACCTGGACAACTTGAGATGGCATTTCAGGTCTAGTAGCTTAGGTTATTTGTGGCTAAAAGAATTGAGATCGAAGAAATCTGCTCAAGTTGTCTCCTTTATTTAGTTCAATCTAGGTTCACCTTCGTTTTAGCGTAGTCTAATTAAAACGAATAATTGCTATTTAGTTTCTTTTTTCAACAGAGGGAAGTACTTAATCTAGAATAACTAGAATTGATACAGCAGCTGCTTAGGATCTTTTACAGAAGAGTCCTTATAAGTCGTATGTTAGGTAGACCTGCCACTAAGACAATCCGTGAATATTGGAGTAGATAGTCTGTAAGTGAGGAGGTTTTATTTATTTCTTGACTAAAGATGAATGAACTATAAGAAATGAAAACCAAATTGTGATTTGAGAACTTGATTTATTGTACTTGACTGGAGAAAAATAATAGAACCTTTTGAGAAGTATCTGTTTCTATTTACACTTGTACAAGAGCAACTATGCAAATGTCTTGGTTCTAAATTTATTATGCTTGTGTTGAGTTGTGAGAGCACCAAACTTTGTTCCATCTTTTCTTTCGATAATTTATTTGAAAGAAATTAAAACGAAAGTGATAAATGCTAGAGGATGTCATACAGTTGCATGAATCAAGAAATAGTAACTGCTTTTTGCTGGATGTCATTGATACAGTCGTATGAATCAAGATATGGCAACTGCTTTTTGCATGATGATTTAACTAGAATGTGTTACCTTAGCAAAATGAAATAAAAAAGAGCAGCTGGATATGCCCATTTATGCGTAAGATGCACAGTATTTCTTAACAATATACCTATCTGTTTTGATGAACTTCATCATAAACATTTACAAAAAAAATTAAGTTTTTTCAGAAACTAAAATTACATTAGTTAATGAGATGCTAATATGAAAAAGCATCTATAAAATACCAAGAAGATTGTTTTTCTTTTCTCAAATGTGTTTGGAAAGAAATTTATCCGAACATGTCCTATATGTGCTCATTCATTTTATTGTTGGGTTTGTGACTTTTGATACTGAATTGAGGTTAAGTGTATACATGTGCATTGGTTGCTTTCAGCATATCAAACTTTTTGGTGTGTTTTGTGCTATACCATGTGCTACGAATTACCCCTCTTTATTATATATGTATACATATTGGTGCCTTCTTTTAGGGACCTAACCACTTCTCTCTTTTTTAATGTATTGTCTATTAGGCTGCTGGAAAGTATAAACAGGAGGGTAAAACGTATGTGGTCCAAGATGGGGACATAATATTCTTCAAGTTTAACGTTTCTGGTGGAGGGAAGAAGTAAAACTACAAATTCCTTGATATTCAGTTTGCATGGAATTTGTGTTTTATGATAGGTGCCATCCATGTTGCACAATTTTTACAAGTTTTTTTTATAATGTAATTTTGGCCTCACTTTGAACATTGTTTACTTATTTAGGCTTAATATTTCTAGTGGATTTTGACTTCTCAGCCATTTCCACAATTTATTTATGCTATGCTACTACACCTTATAGCAGTTTTGAATATAAAGAGTGTTGATGAGTTTATATTATTATTGTATGTGGGTCAATTGATTTAATATTAGATAGTTGCGTTCTCTTAAAATTTATAGGAATGGCCTCATTATTTATTTGAAAACGCATTCAACTCAACGTAAAGAACATTGTGCTTGGAAATATTAATTAATGTGATTTTAGACAAATGTTTACATATTTAGTCAAATATGAAGGAATTCATTTTGAATTAAAAATCTTACTTAGACTTTTTTCCCAACAATTTTAGATGGCTATTTTCTCATACTCAATCATACCATTACCACTTTGCGCTTAAAATATAAATCACGTTACTTCAACATTTTAAACATTACTTGAAACATATAAACTTGTAAATTAATGCTGTATTTGGATAATTTCTGAAAAAAAAAATGATATGCTTTTAGATATTTGATGATTCAACATAAGTATTGAATTGTTTTTACAAAAAGTAAGTATTGAGAGTGAAGCTAACTTATCACTACTACTTTAAGTATGCATTCTCAATTTTATTTTTCTTTTCTCTTTTAAGAGGTGTATTTTAAGCTATTCCAATTTCTATTATTTGAATTTGAATTTTTATCTTAAATTAAGTTTTAATATTTTAAGACAATTATTAATAGTCAAATTATCTCAATTTGAATTATTTATTGTAAATTAAAATATAAGTTATGTAGTCAGAGATTTATTTATAATAATATAATGTATATATTAAAATAATTATTTATTATAAATTTTAATTATCTTGTTTAATGCATAAGTTAAAATACTAATTAAAAAAATATCGATCAAGTGGTTGTAAGTTCTTTGTCCTAAAATATGGATTTTCAACAGTAACTTAGTAATTTTTTTTGGCATATTTTTCCTGATTCAACAGAAACAGACAAATTCATATTTTAGTTCGAATTTTTTTCATGCTTGATACTCATTTAGTTTATTCAATACTCTTCCCTAAGTCTAGGCTTCACATTTCAACAGTGTAATTATTAATTCATTTGATTTCTTTTCATTTTTCTGTTCATCTTTTTTTATCTCTTGTTTTCGCCACAATCACATAATATATTTATTACTTTTCTGTCTCTTTTCTTTTTGGTTTTGTATCTCTCTTTTATACACTCATGGAACATAAAATGGAAATACTTTCTAGGGACAAATTTACGGGGAAGAAGGGTGAGTCTGACCACTTTGTAGAACTTCTAATATGATATATTATAGTAGTAGTATCACCGACATATTATTTATTAAATTTTATTAAAAATCATGAAATTTTCTCATTTAAAATTTTAATAAATTTTATTTAGTGCCTTTGTTTGTAATTTTGGTTATCTGCTATTGTTATTTATTTATTGTTACTCTTTACAGATTCTTTTAAGTTAGGAACATTTATATTTACTGTATTGACTCTGTTATGTATTGTTATTGTACTGTTGTTTTCATCTGATTATGAAAAAAGTAAAATTTATATTTTGGATGGTTGTATTCCATAGTGTAGGATATGTGTAAAATAGGAAAGACTTGTTACCCAGATAAATAAAAAAAAGTAAGTTAAAAATTGGGCACAATTTTTATTTTATAGCCATGCATTTCACAACTTTAAGGTGATGGTTTTTGGTTTTTTAATTGATTGATATGGTTGATTTAATTATGGTAGGTGATTAATTTGGAAATGATTTTACAATTTCTAAAATAATGCTACATCCCAAGTAAAATTTCCGTAAGCGGAAATAAGAAAAAAGATGGAAAAATAAAAGTAACTTTATTTGAATTTAAAATTAAATTATTCAATCAATTTTTGTAAACTTTCTTTTTATTAATCAATTTATTCGTATTTTTTATTATTTCTTTCAAAGAACTTAGTGTATGGATTTCTACAGCATCTGCGACAAAGTTTTATCTAGCGGAAATCAGAACCGTTGGATTTTTGTATAATAATTGACAAAGAGCTGTGATGACGCAAGATGGTGGGTGGTGTAAAAAGTTGCTACACAGGATTGGGTTCACGTTTTAACTTTATCACATTTCTTGTCTTCCTGCATTTATTATTAGTTTGTACTAGTACAGATTCTTTCAACAGCACAATTTAGATAGTGAAGAACTGAAAATGATTAATTTATTCATTTTATGTATACTTCTTATACATTATTTAGTCACATCTTTTAATATTTTTGTTTATTCATTTTATGTATACTTCTTATACTATTTAGTCACATCTTTTAATATTTTTGTCTGCCTTTAATAGTTGAACTTTATTTTGGGAAAACCTGTTAAATTTCAATATTTATCCACTTCTACTCACATGCCCTTTTCAAATACTTCATTTATTTCATTCAAGTACCTTTTTACATCTATAGTATCCAATTACTTAACTTTTAAGATGTTTTTACCTTGTAATAAATATATTTTTTATTTAAATAACTGTTAAACTAATTATCATCTATCAATAAATATATTATTTTATTTATAATACTAAATACAGAATGTTGATGTAATTTGTTTGGATGTAAATTAAAAGCAAAAAAATATTATTTCATTAAAAACTGAAACTATCAATTTATTCTAACAAATTTAAAAACTAGCATCATAATTATCTTGAAATGGAAATAATAAAAGTAAGTTTTTAAATTTCTGTGGCGTATTTAATGGCTATTGTTCAAGTGCAAACATCTGTTATTCGGCCAATTAGATATTGATTGCTATTGTAACTTTTTAAATGATGATTGTAAAATTGATAAACATAACACATATATCATTTTTATCTATATAATAATAAAAAATTACTTTTATATAACATTCCTAAAATTTACCTTTTAAAAACTATAATAAACAGATATATAATATTATATATATTATTACCTTTATTTGTTTGTTATAATTTCTGAGAAAGTGAATTTTAGAAATGTTATATTTTACCGTTTTAATGCATAATTTATATTATCAGAATATAGGTCGATTAACCATGAGATAATGCAATAAAAAGGTAACATGATATCCTCTAGCTGATGCTTTCCTCTCTCAGGTTGAACAAAGAATTTTAAAATGATAATTTTAAAGTTTTATTTAAAAGATAAGCATTTTAAATTATATTTTTCTTATCAATTTTAATACAGATGTTGATGACTTCATTAGAATTAAAATATTATTAAGATGATTGTTTCTTTTTTGCAGATTATAATCTTTTTATTAATATTAATAAAAAAACCATTTAACTGTTAGTATTTTTTTTTATAATATTATTATTTTTTGTTAAGTATTCATTAGTTTTTTTCGTCTAATGTTTGGGAATGCTATCTTTTAAAACATGTGAACTAAATATTTTTACTAATGTCTCATCATTATTATTTTTTTTGTTATTATATGTGAATATTTTTAATTAATATTATTTTTTACAATAATTTGTCATAATTGTTTTTATAAAATGTTAATTATATTTTTTACTAGTATTTTTTAATCAATACTGATTTAAATAATTATGCTCAACTTAATTAAAAATACCAATTAAAAATGTTAATAAATATTAATTGGAAAATAACATTAATTAAGATCACTATGTAATGTACTTAATACTATATAATCTAACTCAAACATATTAAATTGATTTGTTTTATGACTAGGTTAAATTTAATTCAATTATAATAAGGTTTGATATTTAAGATAAATCTACCTTATCCAACAACAATAGAATATTATAATAGTATATAAATTATTTTTAGTTTCAAATCATGTAAGTTTCACAAAGGGGAACAAACTCTGAATTAAAGACGGAAAGGAAAGATTCTTCTTTATAATCATTTATTTATTTATTTTTATATATATATATATATATATATATATATATATATATATATATATATATATATATATATATATATATATATATATATATATATATATATATATATGTGTGTGTGTGTGTGTGAGGTCAATGTTTTTTATCAGAAAACAACAACATAAAGATATTAACTTAAAAGTTTAAGGTTGGAACAACTATTATTTAGTTTATTACATTATTTTATGAAATACATTTTTAAATATTAAATAATACAACATGTTCTTTTAAAAAAATATTTTAAAAGGTGGATAAAAATGTCTAAAAATTATATATCACTAATAATAAAATATAACTTACAATGGATTAAGTTTAAGTCTTTAAAAAATTGCAAAAAGACGATGCCGGTTCAAGTGTTTTGATTATCTTTGTTTTTTTACATTCTCCTATTATTATAAAACAAATCAAAAACACCATGTTTAGATATTAAACGTTTATAAAGTATAAAAATCATAAACTACATATTTAATTTTTTTTTATATTCAGATAATATGGTTTAATTAGTATTCAGCTATTCATCTAGAATTTTAACCAGATAAATTAGTGTCACAAATTTTAAAATAATGCTTCTAAGATTAAATTAGATGTTGTAAATGGCGTTTATAAAGTTACAATCAGTTCCTAACGTTTGTACTGATACGTTTTAAATCAAAAAAAATATTTCTTAATTAATAATTATAATATTGGTTTAATAATAAATTTACGATCCAATTATTCGTATCAAAATCAAGATTTTTTTTAAGTAAAAAGAATTATACTCGATTCAACGTCAGTAAATAAATTAAAATAAAAGGAATCGACGTCAGAATTGAATCCTTATTTTGAAAGGTAATACATGCGCTCATGATATAACATATTTTATATTATTATTCAACCACAAGCTATCATCATTTTTATAATAATTATCTTTAAACGTATACTATATGATTCATAGTAAGTTAATAGTGTAAAAAGTTAGATAATTTTTTTCTGATTGGTAATATAGTGTTTTTTTTTTTTTTACTTGAAACTTTGAAAATGAAATCTGAAAATCCAACACAAAATTAATGAAAAGGGAAGGGTGCTTTATGTGGAACCATTCTTGTCTATGCAGTTGTGGCTGATGGACCACATTATTGGCATATCTCCATTATTCTCTCACCAACTTCACCTCTTCTTCTGCTCTTCCTGTGACTCTGTCTTAATTGAATTGTGTTGGAAACATTGATCCAAACAAAGAAACCCTAGTCAAAGGGGCAGTGGTGGGTCCCTCCTCACTCCTACGTGGCACTGTTCACACGCCCTCCAACATCCTAACCCAACAATCTTAAACTCTATTTCATAAAATCTTTTGACGTCCACTAGAAAAATAGTGAGAGACTGAGATTCCCTTTTTTTTTTTGGCGGGTAAATCTTAATTTCTTATTCATAAACTTTTAACACCCCAAAATCGGGGCAAACATAGAAATTAAAAAGACCCTAACTTTTGTTCCCGCTTTGCCTTTTTTCTCTTGCCTCCATGTTAAATTGCAATGCTGAATGCAGACACTGAGAGCCTCAAAAGGATGAAGTCTATAAGCTGCTTTATCTTTAGGCCTTTCATAAACTAACAATTAGGGTTCCATTTTAAGTTGCATTGCACCCCTATCCATCCTCTGTGGTCACATGCATGCCAAAGGACACAGCTTATAAAGGACAAAGGCACTCTCTTTTTAATGTTTTGTTGTCACAATTTATTAAAGTGAATATTTTGGGGTCATTTACTGCTCATAAAATTTTAATACTTTCTTATTGGGTTTTAAAAAGATTTCTACCCATCAATTAAAGCTTTTAGCACCAAAAAGAATTTCTGGGTCCCTTTACCTTTATTGCTGCATGAGTGTCAACCGGTACTCATTTCCCCCTTTTCTCTTTACTCCATTGTCGCTACAATGCTGCTATACTGTACTTAATTTCTGAATTTTAAACTTTAAAGGTTTAATCTTTGTGTTAATCTCTCCTGTCTGCTTCAAAAGATTGATACTTGAGGGGAGGGATTTCTACTACAGTCCACATCTTGCTCAAAGGAGGTGTTTTTGGTAAGAAACATGTGTTTTGTGTGTCAGATCTCTCAGCATTCGCACATTTTGTTTGGCTCATTTCAGTGCATTTTATGTTTAGCTTACTTTATGCAGCTTGTGGTGGTCTCTGGTGAAGAAGCTGCACTGCAGTTGTAAATCTTTTGTTTTTTTTGTTGAAGGGCAATGCATCTCTTGGAGCTTCCGGTTTTCATCTTTTGGTGGTCTTTTAGCAAGTAAAGTTGACGACTTTGTGTAGCATTTTTCCTTTTCTTTTAGTATTTTTGTTCTGGGTCATTTATTATTATTTAATATCTATCTTTGCTTGCTGAAGGTAAGGGCACTTGTGGTTTTGAAGAATCCCTCCTCTGGGTTTGTCGGTAAGTAAGCCCTTCACACAGTGTGGATTGAGAAGCTTGAGGATCCACTCTATGTTTGGAGACCCTGCTTGCTTGGTGTTTTCTTTCTTCAAGAACTGACGAAGGGCATCTTGGAACTCTATTTGTATCTTTCGTTGGTGCGGTGAAAGAAAGTTGCATATTCTTTTAAACTAGAAGGGTGAAAGCTCTCTTTCTGTGTTCACTCAAGTGAGTTTACACAAAAGTAAATGTTCTTCTGGTGTCTATAGACTATGAAGCCATTTAGCCTTTTAGTGTTATCTTTGTATTTCTTCTCCGTGATGGGGCAGCTTCCTTCTCAGGACATTTTAGCATTGCTAGAGTTTAAGAAAGGCATCAAACATGACCCCAGTGGTTATGTGCTCAATTCCTGGAATGAGGAATCCATTGATTTTGATGGATGCCCATCTTCATGGAATGGAGTTTTGTGCAATGGTGGTAATGTTGCTGGGGTTGTCCTTGATAACTTGGGTCTCTCTGCTGACACAGATTTGAGTGCGTTTTCAAATCTTACTAAGCTTGTGAAACTCTCCATGTCCAACAATTCCATAACAGGAAATCTACATGGCAGCATTGCCGAGTTCAAAAGCCTTGAATTCCTAGATATTTCCAATAACCTCTTTTCCTCATCTCTGCCACAGGAAATTGGTAAATTAAGCAGTTTGCAGAATATGTCTTTGGCTGGAAATAATTTCTCTGGTCCAATTCCGGACTCTATTTCAGAAATGGCTTCCATTAAGTCCCTGGATTTGAGCCGCAACTCTTTCTCTGGAGAGCTGCCAGTGTTTTTGACAAAGGTGAATAGCCTTGTATCGCTTAACTTGTCTCATAATGGCTTCACTGGAAAAATTCCCAAAGGTTTTGAGATGATCCCTGCTCTTGAAAAACTTGACTTGCATGGGAATAAGCTTGAAGGTAATTTGGATGTTGAATTTCTGCTTTTATCAAGTGCTAGCTATGTTGATTTAAGTGAGAACATGCTGTCTAGCTCTGATTCCAAACAGAAGTTTCTACCACGACTATCTGAAAGTATTAAGCATCTGAATTTAAGCCACAACCAGCTTACTGGATCATTGGCCAGTGGAGTTGCAGAACCTGTTTTTGAAGATTTGAAAGTGTTAGACCTCAGCTACAATCAGCTGGATGGAGAATTGCCTGGATTTGATTTTGTTTATGATCTCCAGGTCCTCAGGCTTAGCAACAACAAATTTTCAGGATTTATTCCAAATGGCCTACTGAAAGGAGACTCTTTGGTTTTAACTGAACTGGATTTGAGTGCCAACAATCTCTCTGGTAAATTGGCAGTTCCCATTTTTTTTGTCATATTTTGCTAATGGAATTGGTTGCTTGCAGTGCTACACTTGTCATATTTTACCCGTGGAATTGGTTGTTTTTGTTGTTGCATGAGGGTCCTTAGCTTTCATTGTTATTAATCTAATCTTCAAATTGTTTTTCAGGGCCACTAAGTATAATTACATCAACAACACTTCACTCTCTTAACCTCTCATCAAATCAGTTCACTGGTGAACTGCCACCGCTGACTGGAAGCTGTGCTGTACTTGATCTGTCAAACAACAAATTAGAAGGAAATTTAACCAGGATGCTGAAATGGGGGAATATAGAATTTCTTGACCTCAGTGGCAATCATTTGATGGGGACCATTCCAGAGGAAACTCCTCAATTTTTGCGACTAAATTATCTGAATTTATCCCATAATACTCTTAGCAGCTCCCTTCCAAAAGTCTTGACACAGTATCCAAAACTGAGAGTGCTTGACATTAGTTTCAACCAATTAGATGGACCACTTCTATCTGGTCTACTCACAATGCCCACATTGCAAGAGCTGCATCTTCAAAATAATGTGATCTCTGGTGGCATCAATTTCTCAGCTTCTCCTGAACAATCTGATCTTCAGATTCTTGATCTTTCTCACAACCAGCTTAATGGCTATTTTCCTGATGAGTTTGGGTCATTAACTGGCCTTAAAGTGCTAAATATTGCTGGAAATAATTTTTCTGGCTCTCTTCCAACCACCATTGCTGACATGAACTCACTTGACTCCATGGATATATCAGAGAATCACTTTACTGGCCCTCTACCAAATAGCATGCCAAAGGGGCTCCAAAACTTCAATGCTTCCGAAAATGATCTATCTGGACTCGTCCCTGACGTTTTTAGGAAGTTCCCTAGTTCTTCTTTCTTTCCTGGGAATTCCAAGTTACATTTTCCAAATGGTCCTCCAGGATCAGCTGCTTCACCTGCTGAAAGTTCCAAGAAGAAGCATTTGAACACCATTGTTAAAGTAATAATCATAGTGTCATGTGTGGTTGCTCTCTTCATTTTAATCCTGCTTGCAGTCTTCATACACTATATACGCATATCAAGATCTCCACCAGAATATGATACAAGTAAGGATATCCACAGACATCCTCAACCTATTATCTCGGCTCCTGTTCGGACTACTGATAGGGGCGGTGCTTTGGTTGTTTCAGCCGAGGACCTTGTGACCACACGCAAAGAGTCACCATCAGAGGTAATCAGCTCAGATGAAAAAATGGCAGCTGTAACAGGGTTCTCTCCATCAAAGCAAAGCCACTTTTCATGGTCACCAGAATCTGGTGATTCATTCACTGGTGAAAATCTTGCAAGACTAGATACAAGGTCACCGGATCGGTTGATTGGAGAGCTGCATTTTCTTGATGATTCGATAACACTGACACCTGAGGAGCTCTCAAGGGCCCCAGCTGAAGTTTTGGGAAGAAGTAGTCATGGTACTTCTTATAAGGCCACTCTGGAGAGTGGTTTGTTGCTGAGAGTGAAGTGGTTGAGAGAAGGAGTAGCGAAACAGAGAAAAGAATTTGTCAAGGAAACCAAAAAATTTGCTAACATCAGACATCCAAATGTTGTGGGATTGAGAGGATATTATTGGGGCCCTACACAACACGAGAAGCTCATCCTTTCAGATTACATCTCACCAGGAAGTCTTGCTAGCTTTCTTTATGGTAATATGTTGGCTTTTCTTCTAACTTGATCAAACTGTTTCTTTTATCATTATAAATTTGAACCATACATAAAGGGAGAACGAGTAAGCATGATATATAGTGGATTGGAAGGATGGAATAACATGGTAGATTAGAAATAGTTATAATAGGATGTGTGGTTAGTCTAAGTGGTCTTATGAAATGTGTGGAAGTGCTTTTCATGGTAGCTTCTAGTATTACATCTGCTTGTTTACCAAACATATATTCTTAGATCTATATTCAAGGCCAGTAGCTTTTTAACACAAGATTATCACTCAAGTACTCTAATTCTAGTGCCTATCATATTTTGCTGGTGCAACTGATCAAAGTTTCTAATACTCATCTGTTTAACTTCTTGCTGTTGTCTATCATTCCTAAGTATCTCAACTTTGAACTTAAGTACAAATTTCAATTGTCAGATCGACCAGGAAGAAAAGGTCCACCATTAACTTGGATCCAGAGACTCAAAATAGCAGTTGATGTAGCACGTGGCCTGAACTATCTCCATTTTGATCGTGCCGTCCCTCATGGCAACCTCAAAGCCACAAATGTGTTGTTAGACACAACTGATATGAATGCGCGCGTTGCCGACTACTGCCTTCACCGGCTCATGACTCAGGCAGGTACCATTGAGCAGATTCTTGATGCTGGAGTCTTAGGTTACCGAGCACCTGAGTTAGCTGCCTCAAAGAAGCCAATGCCCTCCTTCAAATCAGACGTTTATGCTTTTGGAGTGATACTTTTGGAGCTTCTAACTGGAAGGTGTGCTGGTGATGTGATATCTAGTGAGGAGGGAGGTGTTGATCTTACAGATTGGGTGAGGGTGCGTGTGGCAGAAGGCAGAGGCTCAGAATGTTTTGATGCTACTTTGATGCAAGAAATGAGCAATCCTGTGGTAGAAAAGGGAATGAAGGAGGTCCTGGGAATAGCCATGAGATGCATTCGATCAGTTTCTGAAAGGCCTGGCATCAAAACTATATATGAAGATCTTTCTTCTATATAGTGTGCTCATGCTAACTTTGGCATGATGTGGGGATTAATGTCTCATTAGTGTCTCATATTTGTTCAAAGCTTGGCCTTTTAACATGTTTGTATTAACCATTTTTTAGTTGTAAAAATGGGGCATGTGCCAAATGCATATACATGGATTTTACTTGATGGTTGTGACCATCTAATTTTGCCTTGAAATGGTTTGTGTTATGAATCATCATTTGTCTTGAAATGGTTAATTCTGTGTAGTTAGATTGTACAAACAATTCACATTTTAGTTGATTTAACTGATCTTAAGAGTTGATTTCCAAGGATGTTGGCATAGTTCTCAGCCATTTCTACTGGTTTTCACTTTCAGGAAGTTGAGTGCCACACCAATGAGTAACAGTACCATAGCACGATGCTGTATTGTTATGTAATCACCATGGTTGTGGAAGTCATGGTTTGTGAAATTCAAGCTTTGCTTGTGGAGATTATAAGCAACAGTTATTTACTGTTATGCAATAATCTGAAGACAATTCGTTGTTTAATTCAAAAGATTTTCGAACACATTAGTTTTGATGTTATTTTAGAAACTTGTTCAAAGTATATTGTCTAGTTATTTGTATTGTAAAATTGAAATTTAAGTAAATCGATGTTTGAAAAATTATTTTCGTGAGTTTAGTTTATAATGTGCAATTAACTATTTTGAATCTTATTAATTTGGTTTTACTGTTTTAAAATATAAAAAAAGTCATTTTATTTCACAGATTGATACCAAAATTGTAAATTATAATCGTGTTTTTATTCAACGTTTCTTTTATTTTTCTTAATTTATCTATGCTTGAAATATATTTCCAAATTACTCCTAATATATAAAAAAAAAACCCTAATGCGACGAGTTAGGGCACACGTATTCCGAGGACATCACGAGCGTGACTAGTTGATAACAAAAGAAACTCATATTTCAATGTAAACTTAATTCCTTAATAATTTATTTATTTATTTATTTTATAAACATAATATAATATAATTTTCTTAATTAAAAGTACTCCTTTTATCTTCAAAATTTCTAAGGTTAGCTCAAGAGAACACTGTTAAGATGCAGAATCCCCTAGTGTTAGAAAAATAAATTAAATAATGTGACTGAAGAAGAAGGAAATTGAAAAACATATTCTCATTGAGTTTCCGTAAACTGTGAGTTATTTTCCCTATTATAATTTACATAAAAATCATAAATTCTAACATCTTCAGATGTGCAGTAATTTTATCGAAGAAAAAATGTATGAAAAGTACACATTACATTTGAATATATATGAGAATTTATAAAAGAAAATAGGATAAAAAACGTATTCAGAATAATAAATAACTAAGAAAAAACACGAAAAAAAATAATTTTCACAGATTTAAATTACTTTTATTTATTCATATAGACCTGGACGTGATTTTTAAATATATATTTTACAGTTTAATTATCTTTATTTAATGATCTTTATGTTTTTTTTTTTTTCACTTATATTTGTTTAATTTTATGTAATCAATCAAATGTATTAAATGTATAACGTCTTCTTCTGATGTGTCATAGAAAAGTGAAGAAAAAAATGAGAAAACCATGTAGTTTTTTAAAAGATGTAATGAAAGGAGTGGTTTATATTTTTAATTTTTTTCAACTTTTTATGACATTTCTAACATGCGTTACAATTTAATAAATTGGTAAAATGTATACAAATTAAAAAGTATATAAAAGATTAGATAATAAAATTCATTAAATATAAAAGAATAATAAAATATTAAATTATTTAATAGTATATATACTATACGGTTGACTACGGCACAACTAGATTATAATAACAACTGAATATCTCATAATTATTCATAACTAATTATGTTATAGAATCATAACATAATAATAAAATACAAGATTCAAACTCATTAAGTTCACTATTACGTCTATAAATACAAACTCATTCATTTTAATTAAGATATTTTTAAATTTTGATTTATATCTTGCCTACTCTAATTCTAAAAAGGTGATATTCAGAGTACTAAGAAATGACTTTGAGAAGCTATCACATATCCAACAAGGAGCCAACAGAGAAGGAGGTATTGTTGTTGTCGTAAAACACTTGCATAACATTCATTTAAGTAAGGAAAATTTGTCATAGTTTAGTAAATTCGACTGTGTTTCAAAAACAAATTATTGGGTCGGGTGTGGGTGGGTGGTGTCGGGTCGGGTCAGACCAATTAGATTAAGAAAATAAAAAACAAATTAGGGTTGGGTGGGGCATGAGAAATTCAGAAGCAAGTCTGTCTCTTTAGAACCCCTCTCCGCAGTGTTCGCTCCGTTTCCGGCGTCTCAAGTTAGCCATCTACGGTGCGTCCATTGTCAACTCACAGTTATATTTTTTTTCTTATTAGGATTATGTTAATCGGATTAACGTTTATTGCAATTTAAACTTTTAATGCTTTGTCTCTATGCTGTTCTTTGTATTGGATTCCCTGTCATGTGACTTCGATTACAATAAATTTCATACCCTTATCCTTTGTTCTGTACTTAATTATTTAGTTTCCAAACCACACTGCAAGTGCCCTTTATTGGATTTGTGTTCGTTATGTTGCTACTCTGTATTTTATCTCTGTGGGTGATTTCATCTCTTCATGTCCCTGTTCTGCATTCTAGCTGTTTGATGATGTTCCTTACACCAAACATGTTAATTGTGTTTAATATTTACAAAAATGAAAAATGAAAACAAATATCTCTGTTAAAAAAAGTGTTATGTTCCTGCAAATTTGAAACAATGTACTACTGTATCAGAGGATTGTAGTTCTATTTTTTCGGGTTCTTGTTTGATCCTCTACTAGTTCTGCTGCATGCTTTTGCCAAATTTCCTGTATTAACGCAATGCTCGGGGTATGTATGTATGGAAATTTCAGATTATATGCTGAGCGTATCTTTGGGGGATCTGTAATTTTGGCGAGATTAATTTTGTAGTGATTAGCCTTGTCACACTGTGTAGAGAATGCCTCTTCAACTTTTTGATGGCAGTGATTCCGAAAATGATGACATTTCAAAAATCAAGATAGATGAGGGGTATGCTCGCAAGTTTGAGCACAACAAGAAGCGGGAGGACCTCCAGCGGTTTGAGGAATTAAAAAAGAAGGGTGTTATTGATTCACCTTCACCCTCGCATTCTGGAGGCGAGGAAGACTCTGAGTCTGAGTCATCGGATGATGATGACTATGAGAAACTTGTTAATTCTAGAAAGAGTGACAAGGAGTTCTTCGATGCCTTAATTAAGGTGAAGAAACAAGATCCTATTCTTAAGCAAAAGGATGTTAGGCTTTTTGGTGCCGATGATAACAGTGATGATGAAAGTGATGAGGAGGAGAATTTTAAATCACAAGATAAAAGGGGTGAAAAGCCAATGTATTTGAAGGATGTGATGGCGAAGCATTTGATTGAGGAGGGGGCAGATTTTGGCCATGAAGAAGAGGAAATAGATGAAAGGGGAAAGCGAAAGGCCAAGAAGGTAATGCCTTCCGAGGAAGAGCATTTTGTTAATAAAGATGGGAAGAAGACTTATAGTGACGAGCAAGAGGAATTGAAAAGGGCTTTTCTGAAAGCTGTAGAAAAGGAGGGTTTGGAGGATGGTGAAGAAGAGTTTTTCACTGTAAAGGGGAAGGTGGATGAAGAGGATAAAGTCGATAGTGACGAGAAGGAACTTGAGGAGAAGGTGGATGAATATTTTGGTGGAGATGTAGAATCAAATGAAAATTCTAAGTTTCTGAGAAGCTATTTCATGAACAAAATGTGGATTGACAAGAGTGGGAAGGATTTAGATGTTGGAGAGGACGAATTGCAAGAGATTTCTGAGGATGAGATGGAGCTCGAAAGACAGGAAGAATATGAGTATAGATTTCAGGAAAATCCAGGAGATAGGGTGTTGGGTCATGCTCGAAAAGTGGAGGGATCAGTGAGGAAGAAGACAAATACGAGGAAAGAGCAGAGAAAGAGCAAGGAGGAGAGAATGGCTATAGCACAAAAGGAGAGGGAGGAGGAGTTGAAGCATTTAAAGAATTTGAAGAAGCAGGAGATACAGGAGAAGGTTAAAAAGATAATGGCGACTGCTGGGATCAATGATGATGATCTAATCCCATTGTCTATGGCAGAAATTGAAGAGGAATTTAACCCAGAGGAGTATGATAGAATGATGAAGAAGGCATTTGACGATAAATATTATAATGCAGAGGATGCTGACCCTGACTTTTGTAGTGACAACGATGACATTGAGAAGCCAGATTTTGAAAAGGAGGATGAATTACTGGGGCTTCCTAAAGGCTGGGATGCATCCGGATCTAATGATGGGTTTTTATCTGCAAGGGAAAAAGTGTTGAAAGAAAAGGTTGAGAATACCAGTGATGAAGATCTCCCAGAAGGAGGGGATGAAGAAGGAGATGAGGAAGAAGAGAAGACTCCTGAGGAAGGTAGCCGGAAGAGGAAGCGCAAAACAGCACTTTTGGAGAAGGCAAGACAGGCAATGATGGATGAGTACTATAAATTAGATTACGAGGACACAATAGGGGACCTGAAGACAAGATTCAAGTATGCTAAAACAAAACCAACTAGATTTGGCCTGAGTGCCTCAGAGATACTATTAATGGATGAAAAGGAATTGAATCAATATGTTTCCTTGAAAAAGCTTGCTCCCTACCGCGATGAAGGATGGAAACTAAGCAAACAAAAAAGATACGCGCTGAAGTTGAGGGCTAAGGAGCTTCTACGTGCAGCAAGTTTGGATAAGAAGAAAAGGAAGAAGTCAAAGGTTGATTCTGGCAAGAAAACTTCATCCAAAAGTGTTGTGGAGAAAGAAAAAGCAAGCCTAGAAGAATCAAATATTATTAATACGGATAATTTATCAAGGAAAGCCAAGAGAAGGCGACAAGGGGCTAATTTGAAGTTATCAGAATTCAGGCTCAAGGCATATGGGAAAATCCCCTCAAAATCCAAGCATGGAGGAAAGCACTGAAAGTTGTCAATAATTTTTGCAGGTAATAATTACTTTAACGCGAGGTTAATTTAAACTAGCTATATTAGAATTCAATGGTTTAATGAAACATTTCCTTCTGCTTAAAATAAGGTTAATTTCAAACTAGTGTGATTAATTATATTCAGTTACAATTGTCGTACCGTATCAAGCTTATTTATTTTATTTTTGAAAAAGATTTGTCTCCCCCTCCACAACCTCGTCCGCGAGTAACTTTACTTTTGGATGTTTTGCAGAAGGAACCAACTAACCGAGGAACTTACGATTTAGGAGAGGATTGGAGCTTAATGTTGCAAAATACTGTGTGGTTGATGTGTTGGCCTAAGTGTTTTGTTATAGAAAAGTTTTGACTGTCGTTATTTTTTCTCCCAATTAGAGTAAATGGAATTTGTCAGTAAACTGTCAGTTGAACTAGAATTTTGCTGCTCGTTTTTGTATTTTTTTAATATAGCATTTAGAATTTGCGCTTTACTATTTGTTTGTCTCGATTCACAAGTTCTTTCTTATTGAAGTCAAGTTGCAACTGTTTCTACAACTTAATTGAGCCCAATTGGACTTCGTGGGAAATATACGTATGCAATTATACAACCAACTTATTAATTTACTGATCGTGGGGCTCGTCCTTGCCTGAGTAATAATGACGGAAAGCACACGAAAAGTCTTTGGAATCATGGCCATCGCTGCAGAGCTCCGTATATCTGCACTAAACAAAGTTCATTAGTAAATAAACTGCTTATACTTCATATTATCAGGGCTAACAGATATATGATATTAATGAATTGAATTTTGGATATTAATTTGTCAGTAAGATAGTAATTGATATTACTTCGTTGCAACGGAAATGGCATGTCATTGCCTAACGCGAAAGTGGTAGTTCAAGCACAACTAGTATATAAAGTATATACAGATCGGATAAAATTTCCCATTCATTCCTGATAAACTATTGAATTATGAGGACCAAACATTCATGAATTTGGGAAATACAAACAGAATCTCATCCAACATTTTGTGACCAATTATTTAACAAAATAATTAGTAAAAGAAGCAAACTGATAGAGCCGTGTCCCTAAATGGCCTTCATATTCAACATGAATTGATTTATCTATATAAAAAAAAAACATAATTTGTTTTGCTTTAGTAAAAAAAAAACTGTTTGCACCTTAATGCTTAACCAACACATTCATATTATATTTTAAGTTCCAGAACCACTTCAATTTTAACCAGTGGATTTAACAGCAAGAGTTGTACATGAAATGCCACGGCTATACATGGAAGAAGAGGGACTTACATCTTTTGAGCTTGTGATGTTAGGGGGAATTTGCATCCAGCCAGTTTAGCTGATTCTACTGCTAGGTTCAAGTCTTTAGCCTGGAGCACACACACAATTAATTAGACTTATTTTTAAGAACCTAAAAATCAAACTTCAGCAAACACTTACACACTTGTTTATAAAACTTAAAGTAAATAAATAATCAAATTGATCACAGAAAGAAAAAGAAATAATCACAATAGACTTTACATTCAGTCTAGAAACAATTTTTTGTTATAAAAGTCTTTACTAAGTTATACATGTTTTTGAGTATGGAATCCAACATCATATTTCACAAAATAAAACTGTAAGAAAGGATCCTGAGAAATGTATAAAGATCATGAGAATTCTTTTTGTAATTCTCCCAAATAAATTTCAGTATAAACAAAAGATTGATCGTTCTTTTTATTGTGTGTCCTTGCCCTGGCTTGAGCTTGTCCCTCCTAGCAATGCATTTCGCAAGCTTGTACTGTTGAAATCTATTAGTAGGTCTAAATGATCACTATGTAATGACTATTCATACTATAGATTTCCAAATTGTACATTTACCCAAATTAAACATGTGCAAGAAGAGTTAAGGATCAGTTACTTACCATAAGCTTGGATGCAAACCCTCCTATATAATCCCGTGAAGAGGGCACTCCTTCCATCAGCCCAGGAACTGGGTTGTAAGCATCACTGTAATTCATGCAACCACAACCTATTAATTTGATACTCTAAAAACCAAAGCTTTAACCTTCTAAAAAATTCCTTAAAGCTTATGAACTAATCTATATACGAAAAATTTATTGCTGAAAAAGGAAGCATATTTTCGTTTTCAGGAGAAAACTACAAGTAAAAGGTCTCAACGAATATAACAAGACAACAGATACGAGGACTGTCTTTTCTAGGAAAAAAATACCAAAGACGAGTTTGGAACATGTCCTTTGCAGTGAGGCAATTAGTTATGTGTCTCTCAGAAGATGTACTTCAACATTATGTCCTGTTGAATTTCATGGTACTTTCATTTGCATTAGGGGAACAATACTCCTTACCGATCCCTTTATATCTTCAATATGACAGTTACTAACTCTAAGGTCTTTAAGAATCTTTGCTACCACATTTTGTTAATGATGGAGATAAAACCCATATAGTTCAGCAGATAATTGTCTCATTGAGTCAAGATAAAAAAGAGCCACATACCTACTCCAACAGCGAGCACTGGAGCAGTTAAATATATTTGTCAACGTGCTAGCAGAAACACCTAGAGATTGGCCTAGAGCCAGAGCTTCTGATATTCCCAGCATGCTCACAGCCAAAGCCAAATTATTGCAGATTTTTGCTGCCTAATAACAAAACCCAACACTAATACGTGACATACAGTTAAACAGGCATTTGGTAGTATCAATAAGTAATGTGTAACTTACGGAACCACTTCCAGGTCCACCACAATGTATTGCACTTTTACCCATTGAAAAGAGTATGGGTTTTGCAGCATGAAATGCTTCCTCAGGACCACCAACCTGGGGAAGTTCCATTACATGTTCATTACTCAATTTATTGACAAAAACTTACAATTTTTTGTATGACTTTTTTAGCAGTGTTACCCCATTCCCAGGGCCAATTCATAACATTACAGCCTTTTTCAATTAGCCAATCGTACCTTTGATGCATTATAAATAATATTATGACATGACTATAATCAAAATTTAACATAAAATTGAGAACGAACACACTAAACTTCAGTGAACTCCTAGTTTGGTCATCAGAGCATCAATTTGGTTCAATGATAATTTTTTTTGACACCAGAATAGTCCAACAGTTATTGTAAACTTGGAACAGATTGAGACTACAATTAATGTCCCTAAATTTTCAAACACCAAATTGGGAGTTTACTCTAAAAATTAACATCTTCAATGGGAATTGGAAAAATTAGTGATACAATGTTCGTTTGGTTTCTGGCATCAAACACATGGCCGTTAAGGTACAATTGTATTGTAGTTTTCTGTAAATTTTCAGCATGTTATAATAAAACAGTAGCAATACCATAAAAGTGAGAGTCCCAGCTTCAGCTGCAGTTACACTTCCGGATACCGGAGCATCTAACTTGAAAGGTCTTTCCCAATCACCTACACAATATATAATAGTACCACAACATTATGGAGTGAATTGTTCAACAACCGACCAAATTGCTCGAAATGATAGACCAGGAGGATGTTCTGACAACCCCTCTAACGTTCATAAAGAAGAATATAACAAGACAACTTACACTCTAGAAGACTTTATCTAACACCTATACTTTCATTTAAGACCCATCTTCAAAATGAATACAGATTTGAATCTATTTGCAAACCAATGCTGATTATCAAATGCGAAAATCTGATGCTAAAAGCTAGGCAACTGAACGCAAAAGAAAGTGGTGAGCAATTTTCAGTTTGGAATCAGTTAGGTTGTAGTAGTTCTACGCTAATTTTACACATTCCTTAACTGGAGATCTGTTAGCAACTTCAAAATCAATTAAAAAGTTGAAGGAACATGATGCAACACAATGACTGAAGTTTTAGACAAATACCAGAATTTTGTGAATTGGATAGCATAGCCATATACACAAGATAAAAAGACAGTTTAATAAAATGGTCAAGGATTTTCCATTAGCAACAAATTATCATGAATGAGTATGATAAAAATTTCCATGGTGCTAAAAGGACTAAGAAATTCATACATGGAAGTTCAAGTTACAATAATTTACTTGGTTGACATTTCACCTCATGTTACCTTTCTTTTCTTTTAGAATATGATTAGAAACTGTAGCAGAAAGATTTCTTGATGTTTCTGGATCAATAGTGGATGAATCTAACAACAACCATGGCCTTAGGAGTTTTCCACCATGAAGCAAACCGTTTGTTCCAGTGTAAACATCAATCACCTACTTAAATTAAATATGGATGTTATTTTGGTATCAGAACAAAGTCATATAATAATATTGGGAGCATTAAGACAATTCATTGAAACCTTGAAATATGCTAAATGAGATATTCTGGGGCACACCTTAGAAAACTGTTAATCTAAATGACAGTTTACAATTCAAGGCAGTCTGCTTTAAATATTGACGCCACCATTTATATAAAGCTAAAACTAAATGGCAGAAAGGATACAATCAGACTATACAATAATTTTACACGAGGATTGACTATTGAATAAGTTCATTTATATGCCTCGAAATATATATTACAAATCCTATGTTATTTCGGTTAATGTGCTACACTAGGTTAAATAGGGAAGAATTGATGAAAAAAATGAGAAAATATTAGGTTTCATCATGTTACAGAATCAGAAGCCTTCACTTTTTTGCATATATGACAGCATTACAGGTTACATCAAACATTTTTCAATTTCTTTTTACCAAAGAAACTATATGGAGAAGTTAACAGTCTTATAATCTGAGCAAGTTTACAGAAAAGTTGAAATCATAATTCAAATAATAAGTTGTTGAAGAACTATCCAAGAAACTGAAGCCATGGAAGATGTAATGCATTCACATGTAAGGGAATGCCTTTTGAAACTAATGACCGTACTCACGTGGGCAGAAGTAGGTAACATTGTGATTACAACATCACTTGCTTCTGAAACTTCATAAGGTGTTTTCTTTGTGGGGATTCCCATCCGAGAGAACATCTCGAGAACATCAGAGTTTCTGCCAATTTGTAACAAATTTAATTAAAAACACCACAGGCATTCTGCTTAAAAGAGTAAAATTTGAAACAACTGAAAGGCTGGGATGGAGGCCCAAATAAAAACAGAGTAAGCAGCTTAAGGATTCTATAGGATGATCCAAGAATATTAGAATGCATAATTAATTTTATATTTTCAATTTCCCTACAGATAGTGACACTCGTGGCTCGTTTTTCAGTTGCTGACATCTTTTAGGTAATATAAGTGTATTCCTAATCTTTACTTTTATCTTCTCAACAGTTCTTTAATGGCCAATAAGTTTAGTTTTACAGTAGTGTAGCTTTCAGCTTCCAAACAAACACCGAAAATATTACTGTGCCATTAACTCAAACTCCCCTTATGAATCATACTCTCAAATCCATGTCCCAAACATCTATATTTTATGAATTGCCCCTACAAATGAAATGAAAAACTATAGTACTCTCAGAATACAAATTTAAAAACAAAGGCATGATAAGATCAGGAAATGCTTAAAAGATTACAGGTCATGAACTGTAAGATTGAATCCAGCTTTGATAAGATTATTTGCCATTCGGGACCCCATATTTCCAAGTCCAATGAATCCAATATTCTGCAGTGCATAAACGAGGAGAAAGTGAAAATTTACAAAGCATGGATAAACTTAACAAGAAACAAGTCAAACAAAAGGGTACATACTCATGCCCACATTCCAGTGTTTTACATACTCAATTTCAGCTTAGGAAGGCAAAAATAAATGATAAAATTAGAGAGAGACCTGCAGCTGACGAGGGGAAGCCTGTGCCGAACAGAAAGTGCGTATTGAAAAACATTTCGAAAGAGAAAGCAAAGATTTCACCTTGCAAATCGCCATAGATACCCTTTGTATCTGTGTTTTTTGTTTTTCAGTTCAATTTCGTATTGTGACACCTTTTTTGGTTGCCAAATAAAATGAGACACTCACAGTGGAACAAAGTACCACATGCTTTAATATAAGATCAATTTAAGTAGGAAACAAACTTCAATGTCAGCACGATTTGTTGAGATTGACATTTGAATTTTGTGTCAATTTCTACGTTAAAGTTTATATAAGCTTATCTTTTTGTAGGCTGTTCTTTCTAATCCCTTCTATAAGAAATAAATTATCATTTAATACTATTATTTTGTTTTTACAGAAAATATAAGAGATAATATTTTCAATACACTCTTTCTAAAGTTTTATGAATTCTTATCCTTATTTAATAATTTATTGTAATTTATAAATTTTAATCTGAAAAAGGATAAAACAAAACTTAGGGATAAGTACGAATCAATCATTGAATGTTGTTGACGCTGTATGACAACAAGATCGTCCACCTTTCAGACCATCATATCATAATTCTTTATTTTTTAATGTTTAATTTTTAATTATTTTATTTATTCCTTCAAACAAATATTTTATTTAACTGTGTTGGGGACAAAGCAAAGTGGAGCCGAAAAATGGAGCATATGGGAAGAACTTAATATTAATGCTCTAAAAATGAAATTTTAAGAAAATTATAAGAGAAAGTTAAACCAATTACCTAAAAATGGAAAAGATTAATAAATTTGCTATAGTTATATGCTTAAGATCTCTAACTATGTTAATTTTTATTTTTATGATGAATAAATATGTAATGACTAAGAAAAAACTTATCTTTCTACCTTTTTTTATACTTCATTTTCACTCAAAATACGAGGTTAGTTCCTGATTGTAGTAATTAATATCAATTTAATCTAAAAATTTTACTTGTTATCAATTTAGTTTTGTAAAATTATATTAATAAAAGAAAACCAGTCCTCAAGTATGTACAAGCTCATTGATTATATTTGCATTGATTTCAAATAAGCAAAATGAAATGAAAAAGGACTATATGAATAAACTAAAATAGTAAAATGAACACATCTAATAATTTACGTAACAAAAGCGTGTGAAACAAAAACTTACTGTAATTACTCAAATTTAACAATGTGTCAAAGTACATAAATAAAGCAAAATTATAACTAGCTGCCATCACCCTTTTTTGATTTGTTGCTGAGTCATGTCTCAACAATGTCTCTTTCATAATATTTAGTTTTGTTTTATCAGTTTATTAAACTCAATATAAGTGTTTTTGAAATTATAAATTAAAAACAAAACTATTTATCTAATCAGTTTACTTAAATTTAAAGTTCATTGTTTGAATAAACAATTTCTAAAAACACACTTCTTTTAGAAAGTAGATAATATTCTAAAATGAACGGATTGTACAAATACAGAAAAAAAAAGCACTTATCCAATGAATTTATTAAAAAATATTTTTTTATAAAATAAATACAATCAAACTGACCCAAGATTATTTAAAAAAAAAAACAGAAAACAGCTTCATTTTTAAATAAATGAAAACCGCATAAACATAAAAAAGTTGTTAAAAAATAGACACAAACTCACCCTGGGTGGCTAATACTATCCCATGACATTAGTCCACGAAGTCAAAAGGTGTAAATGACTTACTAAATTGTCAATTAGTGACAACTATTTGTATAATCTGAGTTTAATTTTTTTTTTGTTGAAGCCAATATTAACATCTCTTTAAATAAATATTACACATTATGCATATGCATGTACCAAAACTAAAAGATGTTATAAATTTAAAACTAAAAGATTGAGTAAATCCATATTGAAGACCATCGCAATTGAATTCACAGAAAACATATTGATGTGATGTGTCCTGCAAACACATTATATATCATTGAAGAGTCAACAAAAATTTAAGTAAAGAAAGTGGCAGTGGAAGAACAGAGTAAAAATCAAAGAAATTGCGCTTACAAATCACAAGTAAATTTCTGTATTCATCAATATTCATTTATAATTAAGTTTTCTAAAATTATATTAATTGTGTATAAATTAAACAATAATAGGCATTTCATTGCATCAAGTCTCAAAATTGCTCAACCATGCTGCATGAAAATTTTGTATGTTCACTGCAAAAAAAATTCCAATTCTCAATTGATTTTTTTTCCGACACAATTGGATCTGCCGGTAAACATGGTGAATCTGTCGGCAATTTTAATAAAATATAAAAATTAAAATTAAATTTAAAAGTCGTTCCATCTTCCCAAATCTCTCAAATCCTTTATCCCGCTCCGCTCCGCCTCGCCACCGCCACCACCGCCACCACCTCCCTCCTCTCTGGCGACCTTCGCCTCTCCGTCACCTCCAAGCTCCTCCTTTCTTGCTATTGTATCCACCTTTGAGTTCAACCTCACTCAAGAGTTTAAAAATTTCTACTCTGCTACTTGTTATTAATTTTTTTTTTTCATTTGTTAATAGTCTTTGCCAATTCTAACAAACAACCAGTGTTTATTGTTTTTAGCCAGTTGCAGTTGCTTGCGAGCGTTGGAGATGCAGGAGCACGACTTGTTCCAAGTAAAGTTGCACTGTACCATACCCTGAGCTTTATTAAATTCATTCTAATTTTGTTATCAAGCGGAATCAAGAACAAAAGATACTAAGTAAAACAACATTAAATGCGTATCTTAAGAAGTTTGAAGATAGTAGTATTCAGAAAAAACTTCAAGTAACATTTACTCTTGTATAATGAGACAATGAGCAGAAACTTGATCTGCCTGCAGGAGTTAGGTACTTAGTGTAGAATTAATAAAGGAAGGAAAAGAAATGATGATGATAAAATATTTGTAGGTGTTTTGCTTTTGCTTTTGCTATTGTGTTTCTTTCTTTCTAGTTTTGGTAAGGTTTAGGTAAGGGACCTTGGTTTTGGCCAAACCAAAAGATGCAGAACTTTTGTACCTGGGTGTGTAGGGAATAGAAAAGGGAGACGATAGTTTAACATCAGATATTTAACACTAAAAAATAATATTATTTTATTAAAATATAATATTTTATTATAAAATTCAGGAGGAAAATGGTATAATATTGTTTATTAAAAAATAATATTATTTTATTAAAATATAATATTTTATTATAAAATTCAAGAGTGAAATGGTGTAATACAGTGTCAAAGTAAAATTATTCAATAGAAAAATGGGACCACTGACTCTGTTGTTTTGAATTCTCCACTGTATGTAGTGTCACATGCTCTTCCGCACAGTATGCATCCCTGTAACCCTCTACACATTTTTCACAAAAGGGGATCAAATCTATTCAAAGTTGCTGGTGTTTCGATATTCACTAACCGATCGATAAACTTTTTTTTTTTTTTTTTGTATTTTAGCTGCAGTAACGTGATGATTCTCAAAATTTGTAAAAGTTCAAGGGTAGGAGTAAACATTTTTTCAATGATTAAAATTTAAATTCCGTATATTTATGGAGACAAAAATATATTAAACTTTTAATAATATTCATAATGTTCAATTATTTATTTTTTGTAAGTAGTAATTAATACAGATAATCAAATAAATATTTCCTAAAGTTGAAATTAACCCTAATATTATATGATTATAATTTTCTTTATTAAAAACAAAGTATTTTTATAGTTTTGTATCCTCTGCAGTTATTTTTTATCCATAGAAAATTGCAGTCTGATTAGAACATTAAAGAAGTTTAGTAGATTGAATATGATGGATGAGCTACAATAAATCTCTTAGTATTAATGTTGGATCGCTCCTCTTCAAAAGAAAAAATTGTTCAAAATGTCAATGCCTTTTCGTTTCTCTTGCTGTATTATTAGTAAATTCGCACTCAAATTTTCTTTTTTTTTTTTTTACTTTATGAAAAGCATTCAAACATAAACTCTTTAAATTCATTATTCATACTTTTGGCAAACGTCATGGCTCAGAGCATACCATGGCACAACACTCAACACTCCACCTATTGCTATATAAATCTTTGTTCACCGTTAACAATTGAACCACTGTAGCTGAACAATCATTTCCTAATTACTCCTCCCTCATGTCAACCAAATTACCGCATTGTTTGAGGAATGTTCCTTCATCTTCCACTGCCACTATTTTCCACTTCTTGCGACATACTTAACAATCATCTGTCATAAAAAGTTCTCAGAAACTTGAATATCACTACCCATTTGTCTCCAAAATTAGCTAACATGGTTTGCTTCTATTTGTTCATTAATTTTGTCATTTTGTTGTTTTGTTCTAAGATTTAATACAGAAGAAATATAATTTTTAAAACATGCTGGTATGCATGATCTTGGTTTTAGTTTTCTACTTTGGTTAGTGGCTTGCTGAAGATGTCACTCTTTCCTTAAATTTACTTACAGTTAACTATATATGCATGCTAACAGATATTCAACATGAGATTTGTATCTCCAGATTGGGTGGTTTCGTGGACACTATTACTTTTGGTGTCATGTTCAACATACTCATCAACTGCTCTGGGGAAACCTGAGAACAACATAAAAACATCTGTTTTTTTATCCCCCAAGTTTGAGCTAGGCCCAGGGTCAGTTGCAAACAAATTTTATTTTGATGTTGACTTTCCAAGAGGCCATATTGCACTCAAGAGTTTCAATGCTGAAGTGGTTGATGAGGCAGGGAAATCAGTATCTCTCCAAGAAACATATCTCCACCACTGGGTTGTAGTAAAATATCACCAACCTAAAAATGTGTCACACAGTAACAACCAATCAGGTATTGTTCAGGTCAGAAACAGTGGTTTGTGCCAGGAAGATGTTCTTGGCCAATATTTTGGGCTTGGATCTGAAACAAGAGGAACTGCCACTGATATTCCAGACCCTTTTGGGATAGAAATCGGAAACCCTTCAGAGATTCCATATGGTTATGAGGAGAAGTGGATGATCAATGTGCATGCCATTGACACAAGGGGTGTGGAGGATAGGATGGGGTGCACTGAGTGCAGATGTGACCTATATAATATTACAAAGGATGAGGATGGAAAACCTTCGAGTCCATATTACAAAGGAGGTTTGGATTGTTGCCCTGATAATTCTCACTGCAGGTTGGAGAAAGGCTTCAAGGGTCCAAAGAGAAGCCTATATCTGAGATACACTGTGAAGTGGATCAACTGGGATAACCATGTGGTGCCCCTTAAGATTTATATACTTGACGTGACTGATATTTTGAATGTGTCGAAAGGAATGAGTCCAAAGCATACTTGCAAGGTAAGTGAATTATTTCTCTAGAAACATACTAAAGGATTACTTTACTCTGCAAGTTAGGTTCAAGAATTATATTAACACCTATTTTTCTCTTTGTACTAAACTTTATTATTAAATACACACTCTTTTGATTCAATAAACATTTATTTTGGATTAAAATATGTTGAACATCTCACATCCTCTAAAAATATGTCCAAATTATATTATATGGACACAAACATCATCTTACTGAACTGATTTTGTGACATTAAATTATGTTTAAATTTTATAATTTAAATGTGGTATTGAAGCTATTAAGAGTCTATCCTAATCAAGATTAGTTAGGCACATCATTCCACTCAATATGAGCTCTCCCCAAGTAACAAAGGATTTATATATTTCGTTCAGATTGAGTATCAGGTCGAATGTTGTAGCAAAGGCTACAACAGTAGTAGTGCTTGCATTGATGTAAGGAAAACAAGCCTCAAAATGCAAACTGGTGGTTATGTCATATATGGTTTTGGTCATCTACACGCAGCTGCAATTGCTTCAACTCTATACGGACAGGTGCTGTTCAATAATTATTTTCATTCTCGACAGATCAATATTCTTGCTATCTAATGAAGTTTCATTATTGGTTGAAACGTAAAATGAATTACGAATTCTCACACTGCGGTATGGTATGGCACTACGTAAGGTTGATAAAGATGAACAGTGCACAGAGCTCGACGTCATTGTCCTGCTTTATGTACTTCTTGGCGAGATTGAGGTAGAAGAAGAAAGGCTTCTTAGTTTTCAAAACCTGAATTCGAATTATCTTCTTGCCTTTCTCGTTGACGGCGTTAGTGTTGGCGTTCATGTTCGTAGGAGCACGTTCATGTTCGTAGGAGCACCCTCCGTTATCTCTATCGCCATTTCTCTCTTAGCAGCAGATTTTGCAGTGCGCTACTATCACTGAAATCCTTCTCCACCAACAAATAGAAATGGATTATCTACTATGGTAAGAAAGTATTTATAACCACGTGTAGAAGTAATACAAAAGGTCCCCATATGTTACCAGATCAAATGAATCATGAGTAACAGAATCACTACTATGGAAAACCAGTCTATGTTGTTTTGCATAATAACAAGGATAGCAAACACTTATTCTACAATATTGAATATCTATATTGTTCTTACAAACATGATCTAAAACCTTGTTAGAAGGGTGTCCCAACCTATAGTGTCAAACATCTATATCACATGTTTTGAATTTTAGCATACTATTAACATTACATTGACCGTCTTCTCCAACAATGCGGTATAAGCCATCGATCAGATTAGCAAGACCAACCATCTTCAACGTATGAGTATCCTTTATGTGAGTATCCTTTATGTGACATTTATCCATTCGTCGAAGATGGTTGGTCTTGCTAGCCTTATCGATGGCTTATACCTCATTGTTGGAGAAGACGGCCAATGTAGTGTTAATAGTATGCTAAAATTCAAAACATGTGATATAGATGTTTGACACAAATATTCAATATAATAGAATAAGTGTTTGCTATCCTTGTTATTATCCAAAACAACATATACTGGTTTTCCAGTAGTGATTATGTTACTCATGATTCATTTGATCTGGTAACATATGGGGACCTTTTGTATTACTTCTATACGTGGTTATAAATACTTTCTTACCATAGTAGATAATCCATTTCTATTTGTTGGTGGAGAAGGATTTCAGTGATAGTAGCGCACTGCAAAATCTGCGGCTAAGAGAGAAATGGTGATAGAGATAACGGAGGGTGCTCCTACGAACATGAACGCCAACATTAACGCCGTCAAAGAGAAAGGCAAGAAGATAATTCGAATTCAGGATTCGAAAACTAAGAAGCCTTTCTTCTTCTACCTCAATCTCGCCAAGAAGTACATAAAGCAGGACAATGCCGTCGAGTTCTGTGCACCGTTCATCTTCATCAACCTTACGTAGCGCCATACCATAGTGTGAGAATTCGTAATTCGTTTTACCTTTCAACCAATAATGAAACTTCATTACTATCTAGTCAAATTAGTAAATAAGCAAAAATTATATAATCATAGCAAATGGTGCTAGGTATAATTTTACCCTTAAAATTAAAAGGAATTCTAGATTCCCACCACTTGTTCTTTCTTGTCATTGGCTTCAATTGAGGATCTAAACATAATACTTCTGATAAAAATTCAGAAATTTATTTCGGATTTTAGTTCATTTACCAGTAATGACTCTTTTTCAATCTTTTTTATTGCTAGACCTCTTTTGATTCTCTTAATGCACTCTTCCAACATTCACCAGCAAATGTAAAAGGAAGAAAGTCTTCCATATAGTTGTTGGGAATAGGATATCTCTGCTTCTTTTACTACTTTCAATTTGGACCCATGTCATTGTAACTTGATTTGTATGATGTTTATACTCCAATGTAAAAAAACTTGTGAGATGTTAACTAAGTCTTTGAAATTTTGCTGTGAAAATAATTCAGGATGGGGGAGTTATTTGTTCTTCAATACCAAAATATGGAAATGGAAATGAAGCAGGGAATGAGAAAGGGTACGTTGTAGGAATGTCCACTTGTTATCCTAAAGCAGGTAGTATCAAAATAAAGGATGGTGAAACCCTAACTCTAGAGGTTAGATATAACAACACCCAAATGCACTCTGGAGTCATGGGGCTTTTCTACATCTTGGTGGCTGAACAACTTCCACATCAACACAACCTTTGAAATTTCTGTGTCTTAATCATATCTATGATGGCGTTTTGGAAGTGGACCCAAGACATTATTCTTGGATATCTACATATATAAGTGAAATATGTTATGGTACAAAATAAAGCTGGCAGTGTGATTTGTAATATAATTTACAATGATAAAGGAAGATAATTGATAAAACGAACTGATTATTGCTGTTACAGGAAGCGTTCTAGTATTTGTACTGGTTAACAAAGTTATAGTCTGTTGACCTGTAACATAATTTACAGTGATAAAAGTAGTTGTAGAACTGCATTCCTATATATACATATATATATATACAACACACACATATATCAGTCATCCTCACCCTAAAAACTCAAGGTGGGTATGATTGCTTAATCAATTTGAGTTTGTCTCATATTATAAAAAATTGTGTAGGAGATAATAAAAGCTTGGTAAGAACATCAATACATTGATCTTGGGCCAGTACTTGTTAGACTGTGAGTTGTTTTGCTAGAACTTTCCCCCTTACAAAGAAAAGAACAATTTTCATGTGTTTATTACGACCATGAAGTTGTGGATAATGAGTTAAGGTAACTGCACTCTGATTATAACAATATATTCTTGGAATTAGAAGAGAAATTCCAAATTCCTTCAGAGTTTCAATCCAAATATTTTTAGAAGTAGCTCGAACCAATCTTTTATATTCTCCTTCAGGACATGATCAAGTTTGAAGGAGTTCTATCGAGACTACTAGCTAGAACCATGTAAAGAAAGTGTGGAGTGTTTTTTAGGTATCTAAGAATACGTTTTAATGTCATCCAATGTGACTCCAAAACTTATTTTAGGTCTAGTAATAGTTACATATTAGAGGGCTTAACGACTAACCTATAAAAGGTAACATCAAGAAGAATATATGTCCCAACTTTGGATAGTTTATAATTGGCCTTGTGTAGTAAGTCTTTGATATACTTTGTTTGAATGAGAAGTAAGGAACCACTGATTCACCTTGATCAAATAGGACCATACCTTTATGAAAAATATCTATGATTTCTATCAAAACTTTATAAAAGAAAAGAAAACTCTAAATAAAAATATAGCAATAAACAAAAAATGAACCAAAAAAGTGTACAGACAAACATTGACCATTTCCAATAAAGATTTGGTAACAACTTGAAGTTGATGAATGTTGAGATTTTCTAGTTACATGAAAATAAGCTCTTGAATCTGGATACCAATTTCTTGTAGGTGCAGTGTTGTTGTTTTGAGAGAAAATATATATAGCATTAGGCAACATGACACTTGGAGAAGACTGATGAGGTCATGAATGAGGAGGAAGCTTTTTAAGGAGATGATGGAGGCCTGGATGGAGGAGAAACATCACAGAGTTCTTACAGGAATATAACAAACGAAATAAATGAAGAAGAAATAGAATGCTTACAAAGGAAGGTAACAAAAAGTAAGACAAGAGAGCTAGAAGAAGAGATTGTGAAGCATAATTAATCCTGTAAAAAATTTAGAGATTTTTATTGTGATGAAGAATATTCTAGAAGGATCTAAAAGAGTCTAGAGTGTTAAAAAATGAAGTGGGAAGATGCATGCACCCACCTCATTAATGAGAGAGTCGTACTCCCATCACACATCACCCTTCATAGTTCACAACCACAGGGTGGGTTCTTCCTCTTTGGATGAGTTTGTTTAGTAAGTTTCCTGAATCCTATCTGCACCCTATAAATGAAGAGTTTCTCTTTGTATTCTAACCACTTGAGTTGAATAAAAATTAGAGTTTTATGAGATTTTAAATACATTGAGAGTTTAATACTCTTAATTTATATTTTTATCTAAAGAACTTTATGTGGTGAATCAACGTTGCACTCATCCTTCAAGCACTGAAGGTGGTGTGTTATTTCTTCATTCCTCACCTTATCCATTTTGACTCCAAATCCTCTAATTCTTTTTTTCTCAGCAACAAAAGATATATAAAATGAGGGCAACGAGGTTATCCTAACCTATTTACACAAAAAAAATACGTGCCATACATAAGACTACTTGCCAGTGCGACAAAAAATTAGAGAAGCAAACCTTGCGACATATGACTCCAAATCCTTTCATGAGTCCGTACATCTTACCAAGTCAAAGAGAGGCATTCATCAAATACTAAGATTGATCAGCAACGGTCTAACCTAAACAACATTAATTTGGTATACAATTTGGAGGTGGTCCAAGAATAGAAGCAATTTGATTTCAGTTTTGGGAATATACATTCTAAGTCATAACATTTTGATAATAGGCACATTCTGATGTTTGAGAAAAAGCTCCTTAATAAAAATTAAAATTATGAGAAAATTAGGTCAGATTAATTCACGAAGATATTATATAATAACATCTCCGGGTGCGAGGAGCAATGCTTCACCTCTTTGATTGAAATGTGTTTAAACTCGTGTTTAAACTCAGCTTTCAATATCAGTGGTGATGGAACTATACTAATGTGTAATACCTTTAAGAATCACATCTTTGTGTTCTTGAAATCATACTAGATTTCTCATAAAGAATATTCATCCTAAATCTATTCTTATAAATAAATAAATTAAATTTTATTAAATTTGGTGATAAAACTATACTATTGTACAATATCTTTAAGAATCACATCTTTGTGTTCTTGAAATCACACCAGATCTCTCACAAAGAATATTCATCTCAAATTTCTTCTTAAAAATAAATTAAATTTTATAAGATTTGGTGATAGAATTATACTATTATACAATGCCTTCAAGAATCACATCTTTATGTTCTTGAAATCATTTCAGATCTCTCATAAAGAATATTTATCCCAAATCTATTCTTATAAATAAATAAATTAAATTTTATAAGATTTGGTGATGGAACTATACTATTGTACAATGCCTTCAAGAATTACATCTTTGTGTTCTTGAAATCACACCAGATCTCTCACAAAGAATATCCATCTCAAATCTCTTCTTATAAATAAATTAAATTTTATAAGATTTGGTGATGAACTATACTATTGTACAATGTCTTCAAGAATCACATATTTGGATTTTTGAAATCACACCAGATCTCTCACAAAGAATATTCATCTCAAATCTCTTATAAATAAATTAAATTTTATAAGATTTGATGATGGAATTATACTATTGTACAATGCCTTCAAGAATCACATCTTTGGGTTCTTGAAATCACAGAGATCTCTCACAAAGAATATACATCCCAAATATCTTTTTATAAATAAATTAAATTTTACAAGATTTGGTGATAGAACTATACTATTGTACAATGCATTCACGAATCACATCTTTGGGTTCTTGAAATCATACCAGATCTCTCACAAAGAATTGTTGGGAGAATCCGAGGAGACATAACCAGGGAGATCTCATAAGAATGCGACAATCTCCCCCTCACGTGAGAGTCCCTTTCCTACACTTCCCATCTCGTATGAGCTGGTTAGTGTCAAGTCGGCACGAACCTTCGGGGTGGGGAGATCTCATAAGAATGAGAAAATGAGCCAAACCACATAAGGGAATGACACCACCTTAAGGCAATAGGTTTATGGGTCTTCTTCTTATATATTGCTCAACTTACTCATTTCTACACTTAGACTCACACTTGGATACCCAACAAGAATATTCATCCCAAATCTCTTCTTATAAATAAATTAAATTTTATAAGATTTGATGATGGAACTATACTATTGCATAATGCCTTCAAGAATCACATCTTTGGATTCTTGAAATCACACCAGATCTCTCACAAAGAATATCCATCCTAAATTTATTCTTATAAATAAATTAAATTTTATAAGATTTGGTGATGAAACTATACTATTATACAATGCCTTCAAGAATCACATATTTGGGTTCTTGAAATCACACCGGATCTCTCATAAAGAATATACATCCCAAATCTCATCTTATAAACAAATTAAATTTTATAGATTGAATTAGACTTAAATTTTATTTTTTAACACTTGATTTTTTTAAAAAAAATAAAATAAATAATAACTTAAACAAAAATAACTTTTTTTACATTATATTATTTAAAATATATAAATATATAATAATATTATAATTTAAATCATCAACATTTATCATTTAAGTTCTTATTATTTTAATTTATTTTATTAAATAAATTAGTTAATTAAAAACTTAAATATTTATATTAAGTGCGTTTTTAAAATATATATATATATATATATATATATATATATATATATATATATATATAATAAAAAAGAATTAAATTAAAATTAAGAATTAAAATTAACAATGTTTTTCAATAATTTAACACAAGAGTTTCTGTGCACAAAAAGAATACAAGAGTTTCTTAATATTCTCTTGAGATGCAATCTCGCGTAAGGCTATATTTGGCAGAAGTTAATCTATGATAGATAAACATGTAACATATGATATATGGTGATGTGTTGTTCAGAAAATATAACAGATATATTAAAGACAGAATAAGTCCATATTCAAGGCCATCGCAATTGAATTCACAGAAAACATATTGATGAGATGTTTACTACAAATACAATATTTGTCGTTGAAAAGTCAAAACAAAAATTTAAGAAAGTGACAAGGGAAAAACCGAGTAAACTTCAAAGAACTACATCATTATGTCAGCTGTGTTTAATACCAGGAAATTCCCCTTGCAAATCACAAGTGAATTCTGTATTCTTCGATATTCATTTATAATTAAGTTTTCTATAAATTATATTAATTGTGCATAAATTAAAAATTTAAAAATACTTTTTAAAGTTCAAGGGTAGGAGTAAACATTTTTTCAATGATTAAAATTTAAATTCCATATATTTATAAAGACAAAAATATATTAAACTTTTAATAATATTCATGATGTTTAATAATCTTCTATAAATATTAATTAATACTCATAATCAAATAAATATTTTATAAAGTTGAAATTAACGGTAATATTATATAATTATAATTTTCCTTATTACAAATAAAGTAATCCTCTAGAGATAATTTTTATCCTAAGATGTAATTTTAAATATAATTAGGAATAATCAATCATACAATATTCTACAAGATCTTAGAATATATGATTCTCATATAATATAAGATAGTGAAAGAGGCTTGAGAGACTTATCTTGATCTATAAGAGATCCAGTCAATTATACTTTAATCTCTTTCTCTCAATCTATCTCTTTCACTTCAATCTCCTTCTCTCAGTCTATCTCTTTCAGTCATTTTTTTTTTCTCTACACACTTTATTGATGGTATACTATATAGAACTGTCATACTGCAAAGACAAAACTCTATTTTTATATAATTAATACTTATCAAATTAGTTACTATCAGTTATTATAATAACTAATCTTTATTAATTTATTTATTATCAATAATATTTTTAACCAACTCTTATCAAATTGGTTAACATTTTATAATTATGAAATAAACAATTTTTCATAATTATCAATATATCCTTTTATTTTATTAAATTATATATAAATTTATAATGATATTTTACCTAAGTTATTATGGAATAATTTATTTATTTTCTATAAACAGAAAATTGCAATATATTGAAGAAGTTTATTGAATATAAAGGATGAGTTACAATAAATAAATCTCTAGTATCAATGTTGGATCACTACTTCTGCAAAGAAAACAATGTTGAAGATGTCAATGCCTTTTCCTTTCTCTTGCTGTGTCATTCCTAAATTCGCACTCTTAACAATATATATTTTTTACTTTATGAAAAGTATTGAAACATAAACTATCTAAATTCATTATGTATGCTTTTGGAAAACGTCATCGCTTAGAGCATACCAAAGCACAACACTCCATCTATTGCTATATGAATCTTGCTGAAGGTTAACAATGGAACCACTGTAGCTGAACAATCATTTCCTAGTTACTCCTCTTTCTTGTCAAACAAATCTGAGGTATGTTCCTTCATCTTCCACTGCTACTATTATCCACTTCTTGCCACATACTTTACAATCACCTGTCATAAAAAGTTCTCAGAAACTTGAATATCACTACCCATTTGTCTCTGATGCACCATCAAAATTAGCTAACATGGTTTGCTTCTGTTTGTTCATTAATTTTGTCTTTTTATTATTTTGTTCTGAGTTTTAATAGAGAAGAAATATAATTTTTAAAATATACTGGTATGCATGATCTTTGTTTTAGTTTTGTACTTTGGTTAGTGACTTGCTGAAGATGACCAAACTTTCCTTAAATTTATTTATAGTTAACTATATATAGCTGAAAAAGATTATGCATGCTAACAGATATTCAACATGAGATTTGTAACTCAAAATTGGGTGGTTTCATGGACACTGTTACTTTTGGTGTCATGCACAACATACTCAACTGCTCTGGGGAAACCTGAGAACAACATAAAAACATCAGTTTTTTTATCACCCAAGTTTGAGCTGGGCCCAGGGTCAGTTTCAAACAAATTGTATTTTGATGTTGACTTTCCAAGAGGCCATATTGCACTCAAGAGTTTCAATGCTGAAGTGGTTGATGAGGCAGGGAAATCAGTATCTCTCCAAGAAACATATCTCCACCACTGGATTGTAGTAAAATATCACCAACCTAAAAATGTGTCACACAGTAATAACCAATCAGGTATTGTTGAGTTGAGAAACAGTGGCTTGTGCCAGGAAGATGTTCTTGGCCAATATTTTGGGCTTGGATCTGAAACAAGAGGAACTGCCACTGATATTCCAGACCCTTTTGGGATAGAAATTGGAAACCCTTCAGAAATTCCATATGGTTATGAGGAAAAGTGGTTGATCAATGTGCATGCCATTGACACAAGGGGTGTGGAAGATAGGATGGGGTGCACTGAGTGCAGATGTGACCTATATAATGTTACAAAGGATGAGAATGGAAAACCTTTGAGTCCATATTACAAAGGAGGTTTGGATTGTTGCCCTGATAATTCTCACTGCAGGTTGAAGAAAGGCTTCAAGGGTCCAAAGAGAAGCCTATATCTGAAATACACTGTGAAGTGGATCAACTGGGATAACCATGTGGTGCCCCTTAAGATTTATATACTTGATGTGACTGATGTTTTGAATGTGTCCAAAGGAATGAGTCCAAAGCATACTTGCAAGGTAAGTGAATTATTTCTGTAGAAACATATGCTGAAAGATTACTTTACTCTGCAAGTTAGGTTCAAGAATTATATAATAACGCCTCATGGATTGCTTTTGTAAAGTACACTTATTTCTCTCTCTTTGTATGCTAATTTTACACATTGACTTTATTGTTAAATACCAGCTCTTTTCATGCCAAAGTATTTTAAGATTGGAATACAACTTGGTATAAAATTTAATCTTTTATTGACTAAAACTGCATTATTATTTTATTTCATCTATAGTTTCATTTTAGTTAAGATAGTTTCGTAATTAGAAAGAAATTTGTTTCTAGAAGAACAATAGTTCTAAAATACAATAAAAATATAGAATATGAATAATTGTGAATGAGAGGGGTATCTTTTACTTTTCTACATGGACTTTGAACCTACAAAGTATTCTGAAAAAAGTCTTTTTCTTTTATATTTAAAGGGTAATGTGTGAATATCCTATTATATCTGTTCTCAAAATAAGGCCTGAAAGTATAAAAAAAAAAAATGTTCTGCCAGGAGTATAGAATAGTTGGTTCACTTGTATATGTCTGAATAGCAAATCCAAGAATCCAGGTATAATTTTATTAGATGTAAGTAACAAAGGATTTGTATATTTGGTTCAGATTGAGTATCAGGTTGAATCTTGCAGCAAAGGGTACAACAGTAGTAGTGCTTGCATTGATGTAAGGAAAACAAGCCTCCCAATGCAAACTGGTGGTTATGTGATATATGGTGTTGGCCATGTACACGCAGGTGCAACTGCTTCAGCTCTATATGGACAGGTGCTGTTCAATAACTACAATTTTCATTCTCAACAGATCAATATTCTTTCTATCTAGTCACATTAAGTAAGCAAATATTATGTAAACATAATGGTACTACGTACACTTTTACCCTAAAATTAAAAGGAATTCTAGATTCCCACCACTTTGTTCTTTCATGTCATTGACTTCAACTGAGGATCTACACATAATACTTACGATAAAACTTCAGAAATTCATGTCGAATTTAGTTCATTGTCTAGTAATTTTCTTTTCAATCTTTTTTTATTGCTACATACTTAGCTTGCTTCTTCTAATGCAATCTTTCAATATTCGGTTTTATTTAGTAGAGTGAATCAATTTTGTTCATTTATTATTAAAATAGGTAATTTTTTTATTATCTTAATAGGTAAGTCATGCTACGACTTTATTGAAAAGATGTATATGCATGAAGGATTTTGATTTGGTTAAAATAAACTTGTGTCAGTATGGCACATAAATGTTCTTTTTATTTTAATAATCATGTCAAATTCAAACTAAAAATATATCATATTAACATGATTTTATATTTTTTAAATAAGATGAAGTCGTGTATCTTTTACAAGACTTCACAGTTGTATTATAACTTTACTTTGATGGAATCAAAGTTGTGTCAATTTATTTGTTGACACAATTTATTCATATTAATAAAATTTATTCACTTTGATAATAAATGGACAAAATTATACAACTTTTTTAGAAAAAACTCCAACATTGAGCAGCAAATGTAAAAGAAAGGTAGTCTTCCATGTAGTTGTGTGGGAAATTAGATTTCTGTTTCTTTGAACCCATCATTTCAACTTGATTTGTAAGATGTTTATACCCCAATGGAAAATAACTTGTGAGATGTTAACTAATTCTTTGAACTTTTGGTGTGAAAATAATTCAGGATGGGGGAGTTATTTGTTCTTCAATACCAAAATATGGAAATGGAAATGGAACAGGGAATGAGAAAGGGTACGTTGTAGGAATGTCCACTTGTTATCCTAAAGCAGGTAGTATCAAAATAAAGGATGGTGAAACCCTAACTCTAGAGGTTAGATACAACAACACCCAAATGCACTCTGGAGTCATGGGGCTTTTCTACATCTTGGTGGCTGAACAACTTCCACATCAACACAACCTTTGAAATTTCTGTGTCTTAATCATATCTATGATGGCGTTTTGGAAGTGGATCCAAGACACTGTTCTATATTATCTATATGAATAAGAGAAATAAAATAGAGCCAGCACTGTGATTTATAATATAATAGGTAAGTATTAATGTATTATACAAGTACATTCAACATTCTTCTTGACGAAGATTGTGTATATATATTATTAGCTGGTTTTTTTGTAAGATATGATTGTGTGTTGATTTTACTTTGCAAAGCATTTAAACAGCAAGTGAAAATTAAATTAATAGTTATTTCAAGATAAAAGGGTATTATAACGATATATTAATTTAAAATAAAAATCTTCCATATTCTAAAGCCTAAATAACAAATCTCTTCTATATATCTCATTGTATCCATATGTGATTTTCGTGGATCTGTAAAATAGTTTGAATTATTTGTGAATTACACACACCAAGAAAAAAAACTCAAGTTTGATATTGGATTCATTTTTTAAATAAGTGAAGTTTAAATTTTATGAGTTCGACCATTATAATAAACTTACACAGACTTCTCAATAACATATCACATGTTATATTTCTAATTGTAGGTTATTAATTATCCAGTATTAAATATTTTATAATGCACTTGGTTTAAAAATTAGTTTAAGAAAAAAAATCACAAAAGCAATTAAATTATAAATACAGGTCCAATTAAAATTTCTTGTTTCTAAACGAGCTAATCTTTTCGTTAGACTAATTAAGTAAATGAAATAAGCTTAACTAATTGTTTATTTTGATAAGCCAAACCTAAATTTTTAATTTTTCACTTCACTCATTCAGAATTGTTATGATTTTTCTGGGCATTTTTACAGTATGTTACCACTAACAATACAGAATTTCAAGTGACTCGTATACTCCATAACTATCCTTAGAAGAATGAGACCACTAACTTTTTTAAAACCCGATCGATAATTGAATGGGTCAAAACATTGTTTCAAAAATTTAAAAGTTAATCAGATTTAAATTAAGGTTGATTTTGTAACATTTCATATTTCTCACAAATATATCACAGAAAAATTTTATAATAAACATATATTAAATATCCATACATTCATCTTATTATTTTAAAATATATTTTTTCCTATAGAATTTAATAAAAATATCTTCATATAATTATAAAATAAAATAAAACTTATCTTTCAATTTTACATGGATCCACAATATTTGTTCACATGTAATATATTATCATTTTTTATTTAAAAAAAACAAACATAAAATATTAGCAAGTTGGAGGTTTTTAAAGATAATATTATTAATTTAAATATCTAGTTCAAATATGATACAAACACAACAAATTCTTATATTTTATCTCATATATAATACTACAATTATCAAATATATATAATAATTATAATTTATTATACTAATCCCCAATTGAATTAGATTAAGAGGCCTACATCTATCATATTATCATTTATTCTGTTCTCATTAGTTTTTACTTCAAACTTAAGGTACAATTTTCATATGATTAGGATTGATCTATATGTCTTATTCCTATTTCGGTAAGCTCATATTTCAAACCTCAAACTTGGTTACATGGACTTTCACTGTCTAGTAATCTTTATCCGTATAATTTCAATGTACCAGTAGAGTCAGGATACCTCTTTATTGATCAAATCCTCAAACAATACATGTCCTAACAATATCAACATGACTATCTCCTTTCCTAAAGATACTATGTTTCGATTATTGTTCCATATCATTCACAAACATTGACATTATATCATACCATACATAAACATTCATTCAATTTAATTCAAATTTATCTAATTCATATTTAATAAAACAAGTAATTACAATATCTAACTTAGTAAGTGATTCATCATTCTTTATCGTCAAGGTCTCCAAGCCACACCATGCTTCCTTCGATGTGGAACTACCGCAATTCTTGAGAAAAGAGTGTCATAACTGTTCATTGGATAATCAATGCCTGGACATCATTCTTCCTTAGTTTTTTAGCTTTTCCTTCTCTACTTTAATGGGACCTAATATTTCTACAAACCCATAACCCTTATGATTTGAGGAGTGTCTTTGGTGCTCCACCATTCATATTTATCACCAATAAAAATGGGTATGAAAGGTTAAGGAGAAGAAATCCCTAATGTTGTCATCCCTAATGTCTGTATATCCCTTAAACATAAACACCCACTCAAACTCAATGGATTCTACCTCACGTTACACTCAATTGTCCAAAAAATTAATAATAACTCTAAATACCAAATTTATTGGAATTTATTGGAAGACAAGATAAATTAAATAAAGTAGCAAAAGATTTTTTTTTTATTTTCTTATCATGGATAATTAAAAACGAAGTAAATGCCTATACTTTTAGGCTTATAAAAAGAATAATTTAACAAAAATCTAAGACCATTAACAATTATTAACATGCAACTAATTAAAAACAAACTAAAATATCTTAATAGTATATCTTAACATAGTATTAAGACAATCCAATCAATCATTTAATTATTAGAATATGTAAGCAGTATACCCTTCTACATATACTTTCCATATATTTCTGTACCGAATAATAAAATTTCTATTTCTTTACCGGATAAATGTTATGAATGATTAATTATTGAGTTTGTAGAAGCTATGCTGATGCTAAACTAATTGGAAAAGACTCGGGATTAGATTTTTACCCATTTTTCTGATGTCATCCCTCGAAAGGCGCAACAAAAATTATTATGTTGTGTTGCCTTTACTACATCATACTTATGTAAACTCAATTCAATTTTGTTATGCAGGTCAATTTTGATATGATCAAATATTACTGTATTTACCTTAGTTGTTTCTATTTCTTGTGGAAATGAAATTTTATGAAAAGCGTGAACGCGTTCACATAAATGTTTTGCAGTGATTATGTTCAAACTATTTTTTATGGTCACGGTTGTTCAAATCACGAACCATTCTTTTTTAAATTTAATCAAAATACTGGAATTCTCATTTATTGCTTAAAATAGGTTCGAAGGACGTGTATATGAAACTATTCAAAATTAGCTTGGCCAATATCTATATCATACTAACATGCCTATTTACCTACCCCTGCACAAAAACAAAGACTAAAGAAATATAAACAAATATTACAACCTACAGTGACCCCCTAACCTTCTTCAAGGAATTCAAGATTTCCTTGCAGACTATCTTCTTGGCTGTGTCCCTAAAAGCAGAACCGCTATACTCATACTGATGAATGACCCCATCAGCTTCTACCTCCATTTTGTATGTAGTCACACCATCCTTGCGGGACACAGTCTCTTGCATAATATTACAGCTTCTTTTTTGGCATAGTTCATTCAACTCTCGGACAGGATGGAGCTTCAAGGTTTCAGGTGTGACAAGGGGTTCTAAAAGTGGCCTTATACTTTGCCACACAACCTCCATATTGTACCCTGAATCAACTAGTATTGCTCCAGCCAGGGACTCTATAATGTCTCCAAGTACCTACCAAACAGTAGGAACAAACTTGTGAGTTTTGTAAGGGCTAACGCATTGCTGCAGAACATCTAAGACAGAAAATGGAATGCGGTGCAAAACTCACAGAAAGATATACTAACATTACATCTATAAAATTGTCAAAGACGGGAATAAAGCAGCTACATGTTTAAACTTGAGTCAAGACACAGAAATAATGTTTGCAAGATTTTGTTCAAATACACTAATAATGGTTTAATTCACTAGTATAGTAACCGAATATCCTTTGACATTCCACGTGTTTTGGAAACAAGGAAATGGATTACAACTTGGAGTACTAAATAACTGATATATAAAGCTACTCCAAAATTGAATGGAAAACAGAATAGAAAATCAGGACAAACCTGCACCAAAAACAACGGATTTTCATTCAACTAGTTAAGAATAGGAAAAACTAGTTCAATACGCTGACCTCCCCCTCTCCAACCACGATTGGTTATTAGGCACTCATAACAGCTTTTATAAGAAAACTCATACCAAATATTATTGCTAAATAAACCCATAATGCAGGTAACTTTTCCTACCATCACTTAAAAGACTTTCTCTAAAAGGTTTATCCACTACAATAATGAGAATTTATTTAGTTAGCTCAACATTCTCAAGGATCCTCTGAAGTAATAAACTTGTCTATAGAATGCAGGAGTAAGCACTATCCACCCTGGAATTTATAGAATAGATACACCCGATAAAGCATGCATAATTTCAGTGAAGTTCACATTCAAGGAGCCTTTTGCTCTATTCAAAACACCACTGGCAGCAATAATATAGATTAGCATTCACTCTACTAAACAATAATAAACAAGTGGACCTATGAGCTAAATGTTAACAACTAACCTTAGGGAGTGATGTCTCTGACCCGTATCCAAAAGTTGATGATGAAGACAACTTATCAAAATTGGCAAGTGTAACAGCAATATGCTTATGCAGTTCTTGTGAGGCATGGAGTACATGCTTGTGTAACCCATGGTTAATAGCAGACCACGCATAGCAATCATTATTTACAGAAGCTGACCTCATGTCAGTTAACTGCCCAGGTGACATGCCAGGATATTTATTGTACAAATGCCAAGTAATGAGATAATCCAACACTGAATCTCCAAGAAATTCTAGTCGCTGCAGGCAGAGGGGCATATCATTCATGAATTGTGTTAAACGAATCGAAAATAAGAATATGAGAAAAAGATTGATTTATCAAGAAGAATGTGTACAATTACTATTTAATAGGCTAGTCTGTATAGAGTTGGTGAAAAGTTCATTCATACATAAATAATGCTAACGTCCCTCTCTTGTCCCATATAATGAATAATAACTACAGTAAATACCTGATAACATCTAGGAATTTCAGGCAGCATATAGGAACCATGGGTCAAAGCTTCCACTAAAAGAGTGCGGTCATGGAATGAGTACTTCAATTGAGATTCTAAATGACTGACATGCACCAGTTTCTCAGGTTGAATGTGAAAGTGTCTCGTATAGGGTATTTTATTAAAGCTCACTTTAATACCAACCCAGTCCATAAACAACAGAGCGGCCTTTTCACCACCACTGCTGAGGAAGGCGCCAATTAGTGCCTCGACAACATCGGCAATGATCTTTCGATTTAATTTCCTTTCTCCGATAGCATAAATTTTTTTACCACCACTAACCAACTCTTTCAATTTAACACTTCCAGATTTATCACCTGGAATGGCCCAGGTATGAGGATCGAAAGGCTCATTTTGTATGAAACACTGCAAATCAAAATAATGCAGAATTAAGAATTCTGATGTTTCAAGATGATAAGCAATTCAGAATTCTACAACCATATAAACTCATTTAAGAATGGATCAAAGAACAACTAAGTAATACAATCAACTCCTCATTGCACAAGCATTACTGATTAGAGAGCAAATTACTTGTAAGAATTATAAAAGTTTTAATTTAATCTTTCATAAGTTCTGGAAAAGCCCCCATGGCTCTTGCAAGGAAAAAAGACTCACCAGCCCAGAGCCTAGCTCTCTTTACACCCTCAACAATTTTCTTCTTACACTCCATGCCAGTCTCTTACCCAACAACTGTACCATTTCCATATGCTTACTCAGCATACTCACATGTCTGCACCACTAGGGAGCAGATCTCTCTGCTCTGCTTTCTTTTTCAATAGACTACCCAAGTCTTGGGCCCACTTAGATTGTGGTCTAAAACCTAATCAGCTTGGGCTTCCTCAATTCTGGAGCTCACAATGCTCACTAATAAAATACAAAATCTAGTACAAACAAACATGATAATCATCCAAACAATTGCAACCAGTTAATTGATTTAAAATTATAATCTATTATCAAACTTAAAAAATCAACCAATCAAAAGGTTTAAGACTCCTACATTTGAAGAAATAGTAATTCTAAACTGGAATACAAGTAAAAACATACAATAAAACCATAATATAACTTAAAAATGCAGAAAGGAAGCATCACAACATATTTATAATGTTGAGACTCTAGACGATTTGGACGATCTATTTAAGCCCATAGACATTATTACTAGACAGTCTATTACCCATTAGATGATGACCAGAAAATCATGTGGGGGAGACTGTTGAGAGCCTAAACAATTTACCTAGACAGTCTGTTAACCTCCTAGACAGTCTATGACCCATTAGACGGTCTTATGACAAGTAGAGCTCCTAAACAAACTAGACCCATTAGACCGTCATATATGGAATTTATGTTTTGATGATAATAAAAATTAATTGAATGGTTTATTTGTTCTAACAAAAATCAGTACAGTTGCAGTATACAATATACCCTTTGAACGTTTACAGTTTGTTCATATTAGACGGCTTGATGAACTGTGCCGAATGCATAACAAGTTTGTTTGAACTAGTTACATGTGAAAATCAAAATCTTCTAAATACATATATAAGCTAAAAGTAGTTCAATCAAAGAGATATTGTGTCCAAAAACAAAAATATTTGAATATGCGACAAACCTGTTTTTTGTACATCTCTAAAACCTATCATTTCCTAAACAAATTTGTTTCAAATTAAATCTTACGAATATCTTTCTAATATATTGTGAATATCTCCAAATCTATTTTAAATAGAAACGAATTGAATAATTGAAAATTTAAGATAACTGGTTTTAGTATCACGTGTTATCTGAAATAGAAAGATTTTCAGATTATGTTTTTTCTAAATGTATATTGCAAATATCTTTTTAATATATTGTGAAACTTTTTAACGGAAACAATTTGAATAATTGAAAATCCAAACTTAACCAATTCAAATGTCAAAGGATAAATTCAAAAATCTACATGAAGGGATTGAAAGTGGAAAACGGAGAGTGAGAACAAGCCAAGCAATTCAAGGTGATAAAGTGATCTTCAATACCAAAGTTACAGTGAGTGTCTAGTCTTTTGGGTTAAGTCTTAAACCATTGTAATCTTTTACATTGTGAAATTATACTCTTATCAGCTTTTTTTGTGCTCTCTTTGAGAATGTTATTTATTTTCTTTTTCAGAGTTCTTAATTTCAGAGAGAGGTTAAGATATAGAGCGGTGTGAAAACTCATAATAACCTAGAGAGGAAAGAATACTCGTTATAACCTAAAGATGAGAAAATACTCATTGTAGCCAGGAAAGGTGAGAGCACTCGTTGCAGCAAGTGTGTTGGTTAGTGGAAGCTCTTAAGCAATTACTAAAGGTACTAGATCTAGCTAGGTTTGGGTGAATCGTGATAAATTCTTGTGTTCATCACTTGTTATTCTTGTTGTTGCTCATGCTTAATTCTTACTTTACGATCTGACAAAAACGTTTCTACTAGACTATCTATTAGGCAATCTACTAGACAATTTATTTTTCATCCGCCTCAAAAAGATTCTAAAGTTTCATTCAACCTCCCTCCTTCCGAAGCTAATTGTACCTTCATACAGCACAAAAAATGGACAAAAAAAAAAATAGAGACAGAGGGAGAGTACCGGAAGTCCAGACGTGCACCCTAATTTACAGAGGGTAGCATTAGAAATTATCTTTTTCCTCTTTACACTAAGGAGACCTTCATGGTGATTTTGATAGGTGTTAAAAAGTTGTTGACTAGCAGCATATTTTAAAAAAGAATCTCCAAGAGTCTCTAGAGACTCATAATGAAAGGCCTCCTTGCAGCTTGTAGCAGTGATTGCTTCCAAGACCTACAATGTAAGTTGCAGATACCATTGGTGAAATATCTATAAAATTCTACATAAACTGGACAAAATAGCAATAGCAAAAGTAATCAACATTCAGAGAACATCACACGGACAAGTTTCTTCTCAATCTCTTCACTGTGTATTGATTGCCCTGCTTTCTACGTCAATTTTTTACCCAACAGCTTATATATATATATATATAGAGAGAGAGAGAGAGAGGAGAGAGTACAAGAAAAGTTGCAGTCAAATAATATAATTTTAGTACATTTTTTTCTATTAAGAACAATTAGCAGAAACCCATTCTGGATAGAAAAAATAAACTAGTCTAGATTGTAATGACAAACAATTGTAACACACCTTGATTGTTTGAATTTCATTTTGTGCGCAATGATCCAAATGCATCTTTTTTAAATTGCAAGCGGCAAGCAATGATTCAAGCCGATGCATGATTGAAGGAATAAACGAGAAGGTATAAATGATACTTTCTTTTATTGGTGACATGACTATAGAGCACAGTTCAGGGGGTAATTCAACATAGGCTTTGCTTGCTTCTGAAATGGAAAACATGTAGTTAGGATTCAGATTAGATCGCATATTGCCAGTGCTTGAGACAAGCACTAAACACAGCCACAACTTTTTAGAACATATAATACAGCTATAGTTTGGAAAAGAATAAATTTAGTCATTAAGACATGGATAACTAAATTATTGTTAACAGAAGCAGACTCTGCAGATACAAATTTGGTTCATATCAAGATTATAACATTAGCTTTCAAAAACAAGCAAGCCAATACAAAGGTAACAACTAAGAATAATAGCCTAACCAAAGAAGCAGAGGCCGTTTTAATCCCAAAAAACTGTTCAGAAGAAATAAGTAAACTAACAAGCCAGATTTCCTTCCAATTATAATCAGAAGGCATAAAGTGGCAGGTGAATTCAGAAAAATCTACTTCAATAGATTTGGGCTACAGGTAACCGTAATTTTAAGATTCATTGGCATAATCAACCCCCTTTATATCTACTGGAAGCAAAACTGTTATATTTATTGAAAAACAATGCATTTCTGGGCAACAAAGATTGATCATCATTGGTCAAATTCCACAATGGAGAGAACAAGTACCAGAATAAAATAAATAAATTTAAATATACATGGTCCAACCTCCTTCCTTCCCTTGTTTGTATCCATGAATATAATTTTTAACTGAAAATTTGTGTCTTGCTTGAATGAGTTTTTGATCTTCAAATTGCAACTGAACGTGATGTCTGAAAATTTGGAAAGAGAAATAGAATAACACACTCGAGTAGATAAAGTAACCTGATAATAAACATCAATCACAAAAATTTACTTACTTTTGTTTATAGTACTTCTTATATGTAGTAACTCCACCATCCCTTAGCTTCATAGGTGAGTTTCCATCCAATTCCATCGTACCAGTTGTGATATAGAAATGAATCTTATCAACAGCATGTGAAGTAAACACCAAAGCATCTTGTAGTCTACAAGAGCAAACTATACCACTTTTTGTCCTTATATCTGGATGATACTGACACTTAATATTAGATGGATTCACAGCATTGATAGCCAACCAATTAACAATTGAATTTTCCCCTTTACCAATAGCTGGAAGCAAGAGATAATCAATCTCAACACCACCTTCCGAATAGCCTTTGTCTAAACCCATTGCCAAATTATTCATACTATTATCTATCAAAATTCTAAGCAAAGTGACCTGAAATTTCTTACATAAAAGAACCTGGAAAACAAAAACAAACAACAAATACATTGAATTTTCTTAACACTTGCAAATATTGTGGTTACATTAAAGGACAACTAAACAGCATACCAGATCTGGCGAAAGATCAATGGTTCCTTTGTATATCAACTTCACCGACAAGCTACCTCTGTCAAAACCCATATCAAATTGTGTGCATCCAATTTCTGGATCAAGCTCAATTCTTGTGGCCAAAAATATATCTTGCACAGAAATATCATAGCTAAAATTTTGACTAAACTCCATCAAATAACAATGGTATGTTGTGCGACTATTATTTGAAACACAATTTACCAATCCAAATGGCACATAAGCTGGTTGGTTTTCATCATAATGTTCATTTCCTGAAAGAAATTGTTTGATGTGGATGCCATTCAGAGAATTGGATGGACAGAAAGAATTTTATGTTGAAGAATAAATATTTAAAAAGCAAGGTGGTAATAGAAGGACAAAGAATAGAAGGTTTGTAACCTACCAAATCCCTCCATCTCTGCTTCTTCAATGAAGATATCAGGAACAAGATTATCTGTCAGAGCTCCAATCTTATGCAGTTGTTTGCATGCTTCAAGGCATGCAATATTCTTTAAGAGTTTTTGGTCACCTGTGACACGAATAGGCTGTAGAGGGCAGCTCTTGGGAAGATACAATGTTCCAGTCTCTCTGTCCCACCTTGGAGTTGGTTTAAAGTACCTGACAGTTAAATCCAGATGGGATAAATGATGGGCAGGATAAAAACAAAACAGAACAACCAGAAATTTACAAAAGAAAGCATATCTTAGGTACATCAAACTGAAGGAAGAAAAAACATGCAATAAGAGCATAAAATGGACCAACTAACCCATCTGCAGGGAGCCGTGAGCAATACAAGTATATTAAACTTATGCTAGAACTAAGATTTGCAATGGCTCCAGTGCTTGCAACACGATAAGACTCTTCATCATATTCTTCATCATCAAAAGGATCACAAGGAAGGGAAGAATGACGCATCGACTCCTTCCTCATAATATCTGCACTAGCTAGGTATTTCTCTAGCCGAGAACATGTAACTGAATCCCCACTGTAATTTCAGAATAAAATCAAGATTGTTTGGGGGTAATTTGTTTCAATTAGTGAAGTATACAGAATTGATGCTATGATTGTCTCTTCCATATTGCCAGAGTAGTATTGATACTGAGGAGGGAGTAATGTAGGAAACAAATACCTCTTAACAATTAATATGTAATCTGAATTTCTCATCCTGGCACGTCCTCTGGACTGTATGAAACTGCACACTGTGGGAGATGGATCAAATCTAATAACTAAATTACAACTTTGTACATCTAAGCCCTCTTCAAGAATTGATGTTGCAACAATGATGTTGACCTGCACATTACCTTTTTTTATTGACAAGACACTGCATATGGTTATTACAATACAGTGGATTGTTTAAGAAACCAAGATACCTGTCCCGTTCGAAATTCTTCCACAATTTCATTTTGTTTTCTCCTAGACTGATTTTTCAATCCCAAATTGTTTCCTGCAATGAATTTAATCTTCCAGCTACCGTATTTTGGAAGAAAGGTATTCAATAGATCCTGAAGGACAACAGCTGTAACGATCCTTTCCACAAAAATTATACATCTGATGTCAGTCAAACCCCTGCAATTGTAGCAAAATAGTCGATACTTCAAACAGATTTAACAATATTATCAAAATGGCACAACAAAGATCACGACATACAATCAAACACCACTAGCCTCATCCCACTATAACTACATACAACCAATCAATCCAAATAGTGGACTGTATCGACTGGTTAGGTTAGGACAGAGTACAATAAAGATTAGAAAAATAGGACACAATGCAAGAACTTCGTGAACAAATCAATGAGGCAGAATTTTCTAACACCCATTTGTAAGAACCTAGCATAAGAGGATAGTCCACCTAAATAGACTAGTCCATTAGGTAGGAGAGTCTCAAGGCTTAAGTTTAAGTAAAATACCAAGTTTTTAATCTAATAAATGTGAGACTACTAACAATGTCATTATCTTTAAGTGTCGTCGTCCACAACGACTTTCACTCATTCGACATCAATCCAAGGGTAACCCTTTCCCCTTTTACATCACTACTCATCTTAAAAAGTGAATTTAAGCCTAACTATTTTACAAGATTGACTTGTAAGGTAAGGTTTGCATTTACTTATATGGTATAATTTGATCAAGTCTCCTGTCAATGTGAGTTGGAGTCCCACATTAGATAAAAAATGAACAAGATGAGCAATATATAAAGAGAAAGACTCAATCATATTACTTTAAAATTTCGGGTTAAAAATGGTGCCATGTTCTCTTATGTAGTTGAATCATGACTCATTTCTTGAATACCTCTCCCTCAGTCTATAACAAAAATGGTCTCAAAGCCAGTTTCATCCTAGTGATTGACGAGTATCTTTCAAAACATTACGCTAACATGTATCTTTCAAAAAATTGAAAATTTAATTTATAATATTTTTAACATAAATGAAAACATATTTAACAAGCATAACACAAGGATAAATATTTTACCAATTATTATTAATTTACTATCTTACCAAACATATAACTTAGATATTTATATGAATTTTCCATTTTATTTCTATTCGAAATGTATACTTGTTCTTCTTATTGGACACTATTGTATTTTGTTAAAATGTAAACCTATGTATTAAGATATATTCGATTAGATCTTTTATTACTCACTCTGATATGGTATAATACTTGTTCAGCAGTAGATTTTCAGTTAGTGCATTATCGAAATCCTCTGTCTAAATCTCAGTTCATTACAATTGGTTAGTGCTCAGTTGCCCTATCTGTACAGCTATAAATAGCTGATACATAACCCTTTTGTACTGACTGAATTCATTTTCAGAATACAATCTATTTTCTTCAAATTCTTTCAACTTTAATAGGCTGAATTATCAAATATTGGGACAGGTTATCATTATGTTAAATCCATCAATGGACACCCGGTGGTCAGAGCTGAAGAATAAAGGAGAAAGATGAGACTAAAAATTAAATGACAAGTGAGCAACCATAGAGGCTAGTATAATAAGGACAAGGAGAGTCTAGAAACCAGAAAATCCACAATAATAACCCACATTACATGATTTCATAACATGGTAAATATTAAGGAATCCTATCCATGATTATAACCTGTACTCAAGTAGAGTGTCAACAAGACAACAAACTTTGGAGGTCAACAGCCCCATCTCCACATCAGAATCAATATTGTCACCAATGGACCACTGAGGATCTGACCAAGCAGAAAACATTGGTAAAAATTAATTAACGCTAAGAATGCAAGAAAAAGATTTATAATTAAAATTTCACCATTTGTCTCAACGATTACAGAATCATTACCACATTGCAAGTAACTTTTCAGGATATGTACACCTGCCAAAATAAAGCTTTTGACAACTTTATCCCCAGAGTGTCCCCATGAAAATGAATCAAATTCATTGGAAGATAAAATTTCTGCTGCCTGTCACACAAGAAAAAATTGACAATTGTGATTTATGATACCGTGATCAGTCCAGAGTCAAAAAGTCTATGCAGGAGAAAGGTGAGAACCTTCAAAGCCAGCCAAACACCAAGCTCATCTAGGCAAAACATTAAGGCACAAAAAATCTTTGTTATTCTTTTTTGTGCAGACTCAGCAGCTGATTTAGTGAAATCTGAACTTTTTAGAGTGAGTTCATGCTGAGAAACAGAATATCCACTGTTAATAACCCAACAAGAAATAATAAACTATGGCTTATAACTTAGTACCGGCTACAAAGTAAATCGTGATTCTGACAAATAATTAAATATAGGAAGATGATAGGACTAGAAACTGGGAATTGATTCAAATACAAATTGTCACTTGATAAAACAGATGACAAAGTGGAACTCATATTTCCACTTGTAACACATGGGGAATTTTTTCTTTTTCTTAGTTGTTTCAGAGCATGTTTAGAAACTGATATCATTAAGTGTACGAACCTGTTCTTTTAACATCTTGAGTTTAGATGCCAATTCTTCAAATAATACAAACTGAATTCCACTGTCCCTGTAAAACTTGAATATTGGCGTTGATGTTGGTATGAACTCTGTGATGACAGCTTCACTACATGTATATACCTTCATTTCAAAATGTTTTAGCAAAATGGTTTTCACATAAGCACAAACGAGCTTTAATGCCATGAGAATCAATTATTCTAACTATATTGTCTCATTTCTTGAAATAAATAGAGAAATAACTTTCAAGCATAGGTAGACATTACAATACCTCTAGACTTTTTAACATAGAAGTGTTTTCTAAAAGCTAAGAAAACAACTGGCGCAAGAAATAAGTATAAAGTGTCAATAAGACAACACATAAGTTAATATAATTAGTCCTTATTATACTTCTTGCAATAAAACTTGTCATGGAGACCATATCAATAATCTTTATAATGTATCTACATGCGATTATCTTTAAATCTCAACAAGTTTATACAATTATACCAAGAAAATAGCAGCAACGCAAACACACAACAGAATAACATAAGAAGAAAGAAAGCAAGGAAAACTGTTTGAAAGAGGGCGAGAATAAAAAAGATACCTTTGAATGCATTAGAGTCATTAGTTTCCGAACATTCTCTGACCAGGATGAATCCGAATTTCCAACTGATTAAAAAATTAAAATAAAAAGGGGATTCAAAATTAGAGAGAAAAAACTGGCAATGCAAGGACCATGTACTTCTCTGGTTGTGTACCTTTTGACTTAATTGGAGATGCAGTCATCCCAAAAATTCGAGGAAGGTCAGAGATACCAGATTTTAACTGATGATGATAAAACTCCTGCATGAAATCAACTCTTAAAAAGGTAACAAAGTAACTCAACAGAACCTCATGATGCAGACACATTATAAGGGAACAGCAACTTATAATACAAAATTAAAGTTAACTAATTGTCTGCAAACCTGAAAAAAAAATAAAAATAGAAAAGCACATTACTACAGTACAAAATCACTAATTCAAATCAGTATCTCATCACAGAGTAAGCCCCTGCTTAGGATAGTTTTCATATTTCAAATTTTTAAAAACTATATCCAGTTTCAGTTGATTTTTTAATTTTACTTGTTAATTTTGAAATTTTAAAAACTTGTTGTAAAATCATTTCAATCATTCTATCCTATCCATTAGGAACTCACTCAAAATAGACAATATTGAGACGTAAAAATAAAAATTAGAAGCAATTCTTGCAGGTTCAATTCACAAATTGCAAACTCTTGCTTTTAGGTTCACAGGAATAGCAAAGGCCAATTGAAAATTCCCAAAATTTTCCAGCGAAAAATGCAAAACAAAATTTCTTCCTTTCCAGGTTTTTCAATTGTTTTAACTTGGAGTCGGGATTGGCGGTGACCACCATTGATGAAAGGGAACTTGCTCATCAGTTCCTTCAATAACAAAAATGTAACAAATTAAAATCAAATTATTGTATAAATTTCTTTTTTATTCTCTGAATTGATGAATATATAATGTACAACATACAGAAGCAACACAATTCAATAATTTCGGTTCCTATTACCAACACCTGTCAGAGCAAAGGAGAATAATAGCAAAACAGGATGAAGAAACAAGATGATGCACAACACAACCTTATTACATCTGAGGAATTTGTGTTCAATATCAAGTCCTTTTAAATATTATCTTTGGTAAATGAAGTAGTTCAGAGTCCAGACCACTTACGAACATAAATTTAATGCAATTATGTGACAATGTAGCAACCAATGACATGCATGGGGAAATAGTTCAATTAAGTGGTTATCAATAACAGCTTGTCCATAGGCTTATTTTGATAAGATTCACAGTGAGGATTATTCAAATAAACCAGCAAAAACTATAACAAAGTTACGAGCTACTTCATATTAACAAAACACCTGCATTACTGTTTGATTTAATGCCCAAAGAAGCCTAATATTTGTAAAAACTCTTTCAAATGGCAAATCCATGAATGGGCCTAATGTCATTTTTATTAAACAGTTTCCAAGGATGTGTGCACACTACATGCTTCGGGGAAGAGTTCAATAAGTGGTTATTAATAACAGCTTATCACATAAGCTTATTTCGATAAGATTCAGTGAGGATTATTCAAATAAGCCAGTAAAAACTATACGAAAGTTATAAGCTACTTTCATAGGCCTAACAAAATGCATGCATTACTGTTTGATTCAATGCCCAAAGAAGCTAATCTTATGTAAAAAGTCTTTCAAATGGAAAATCCATTAGTGGACCTAAATGTCATTTTTATCAGTGCATAGGAATGTTTAGTTTCCCCCTTTACACTCTTTGTATTTGTACTACCCAATAAAAATGAAGGTCAAAGACTTGGCAAAGATAGAAAGCGTATAACAACATATTAATGAAGGCACAACTCAAACATATGGTAACAAGAATTAGAAAGAAATTCAAAGACAACGAGTTAAGAGAGAAGATGGAGAGGAGATAACTCTTACAGTCATGATGCATGCGTAAGGGTGTTTACCCCTAGCATGATGGCATTCATCCATTATTAAAACCTTAATCATATTCAGTTTGAAGAAGCTATGCCTCAAGCAATTCAGCAATATTACAGGAGTCATGACAAGGACCTATGCATTCAAAAGCATTAGTGATAGTAATTACCAACTATCCATCCACCATACAGAAAATAAATGACAGAAACATCATACTAAAAGTAATATATACGCTTCATATTCAAGGCAACTTTCAGTCTTGATAAAAATGAAAAAACCATTACCTCATGCTTCTCCGTTTCTTGTTTCCAGGTAGCACCATCCCAATAGTCAACTCCCATATCACCCCAATACATTCCCACTTTCAAATCAGTATGCATTTTCACAGCTTCAGCTTGCTAAATTTACAAGTGAACAGCAATATGTTAAAAGATAACAAAGAAGAACAAAAAAACACCGTGAAAGTAGTGATCCATTCCATAGATCCTCAACCAGCACATGGCAATCAAATAATGCATCTCAAATTTGCAAAAGAGGCATCATAAGATAGGGAATGGCATACCTGAGAGACCAACACAACTTGGGGAACCAAGAACACTGCAATGAAAGGAGAAGGTTTTCGTAGATAATGAGCATAGCTACGAAGAAGCATGATGGCTATCAAAGTCTTGCCTGAACCGGTCTCCATGTACACTATGGTATTCTCTCGAATAGCTTTGTCCAATGCTTCAAGTTGATAGCTACAGAAAAACAAAAACAAAAAAATCAATCAAACATCAGTGATCAGGGAGATGATCATAACAATGAATTATTCAACCATGCAAACACTCACTAGAGGTGTTAACAATGAGTCAGCATTTAAACTCACCTTCTAGCAAATGGAACAACATCACGAGTAATCTCTCCCTGCTGGGAATGGGTATTCATTTCCATTGAGAGAACCTCTTTCATAGTTTTTTTCCTCTTTGATCAACCTACATTTAAATTCCAACCACCCATCACAAAAATGATCCTTCTCACAGTCACAGAAGATGCAAAACAGCAAAAAGAACTCACAAACAATGATCTAATTAAGGGTAGTGCAAAAAGGCTCAAGCTTTCCCCTCTTTGAAGTGAGAGTGAGATGGTTAGTGCATGTGGGTAGTTAACAGATTTTCCAAATCAAACAGAGCATTAGAGACATTCACATTGGACCATTACCATTTGGTATACAAAAGAACAAATCTTGTAAAAAAAAAAAAACGGCGAGAAAAGCGAGAAAAGAGATTAATGTACCCCTGATTCTCTTTTTCTTTTCTCTAAAACTTGCAGAGCGAAATAACTTGTGGAGTACATGCTTGAACAAAGAAACTGTGAAAAATGTTTTATGCAAAAGAAAAAGTTGAGTAGAGGAATAAAGAGACCACCAAGATAATCTTTAAATTTAAACAATAAAATGAAAGTAAAATGGTATTTGTAAATGAGTGAACTTTGATTTAGGTATATGAATAGATTTTTCATTTTCTTTATACATTTAAAATCTCTAAAATTTATTTTAAAATGCAGAAAAAAAATAGCATTATGAAATGGATAAAAACTTTAAGATGTGACACAGTAGTACAAATAATGATATACCTTAATTAGAATAATTATTTTACAGCCTGTTATCCTAGTGACAGTCTGTTTCTGTATATTTTTTAAAAGTAAATAAAAATATATAATAGTAATATGTGGTGCAGTGTATTACAGGAAGATGTAAATAATTTGAAAAATATAAATATAATGGAGAGAAAAAAATAATGACACTGTTATAGTTAATGGATTATAATTAATGAATTTTATAAATAATTAATAAGTTTTATGAATTTAATTAAAACTTTTTATATGATTTTTAATTATTATATTGTTATACATAATAAATTAATGATTTTTATAATAATTATTTTTGAATTTTATATTCAGGATTTTTTTTTACGTGTAAGTATTTTTTTAATAACAAAAAAATAAATAAATATTTATATCTTAAACAGATAAAATATTATTATTTTAAAAAATATTTTAAATTTTACTAAAAGAATATAAAACATGCCTTCCAAAACAACAAGGCCAATGAAAATTTACTACTTAGATAATAAACAAATTTTTAAAAGTATCATTCAAAATACAATCTAGGTCTATAGTAATAACATTTCAAAATATTAAAACTCAAAATGAAAACTTAGTCTTTTGCACAAAAGAGTTTTCATGATCTTGTAAGAAGAAAGACACCTCAAAGTGAATGTAATGAAAACAGGTTAATGTTTCTACAATAAAAATATGATGTCTAGTTAGAAGTGAGTTCTTTAAACTTTATTTTAAAGTTGATGTGACTTTCTCTTAGTGACTAGCTTTTCAAATTTATATTAGTTTTCTAATTATTTTTGGGTTAGAGGTTGAAAGGGAAGTAAGAATATTGGTAAATTTTGGAATTTCAAGCTTATAACTTTTATATCGTCCCATTTGCTTTATAACTTGCAGTTAAAGTAAAAAATGTTCATTTTAAAATTAACATAATAAATATAAACTTATATATATATATATATATACTATTTTTCTATCTTTTTTATCTGCATATTCACGAGTCAAAAAAAATTCACTGTCCAAAATAATTATTTATAAAAATTGAAAACGTTTTATTATGTAGTTATAATAATAATATTTTAAATATAAATTAAAATATTCTATAAATATCTCATTATAATTTTACTTTCATTTTAATGGAAAATTTACAAATATTACTATTATATAATTATAAACATTACAAAATTTAATAAAGATATATCATTATTTTTATGCATATAATTTTTTAAAATTTTAATATGAATTTCAGTGATATTTTTAATTAATTTTATCATAATATATTTTTATTTTATTATTATAAAAAAAAGTTGACCCACCTTGTACACGAGTAATTAATTATGTCAATCGATGTTTTTATTATATCATAATATTATTAAAGTATTAAGTTTTATTTATTGTTTTGTAAATAATATATTTATTTATTTTATATTTAAGTTAAACAAATTTATTTTGTACCTATTTTTTATTCTATTTGTTATTCAATTTAAGTAAAGGCTTAATCTTTTTTATTATTAGAGAGAGATTTAAATAGTTAACCAATGATGTTTCATGCATGCATTTTAAGTAATAAAGAGTCAAACACATAATTCAAACGTAACTGTTGACCCCTTATCCATTGACTCAGACACAATGTTCAATGTTTCTGCATCCTCTCAATTTCAAAGTAAGTGCATCACAATAACCTAAACATTTTAAAATGATTATTTTTTTTAACATGACTTTTAGACTACTTATTTTAAAAACAAGTTTTAACATTTTGGAAAAAAAATTTAGAATGAATTTTTTTTTGCATTTGTTTGTTAAAATACTAGTTGAGTTCACATTATTGATTTGATGACACTGTAAGAAATCACACAAATAATCACTTCATTGCTTCTAATGACAAAACATAACAAAAATTGATAAGCATAAAGTGAAGCACTATTATTTATGAACTTAAACTAAAAGCAATTCCTAGTAGTAGAGAAATAAATGAAAAAAATACGTAACAATTCATTAAAATTCAAATGACTTTGTCATTTTATTGTATTTTTTCTCTAATAAGTTATATATTCTCCTAAGTTAATTTAGCTTGGTCGTTAATTTTCATGTTAGTGTATTTTTAATGTATCAGATACTACAAAACAACAACTAAGCTAAATAAAACTAACCTAATAACCTTAGCAAAAGTTTCAACCAAGTGACCTATTTAACCAATCTTGTATGGAATCCTTTTTTTCTTTTCTTTTTTTTTTTCGTCATTACTTCACCAACATAAATAAGACAGTTACAAACTAACAAAAAAAAAATACTTATCAAAAATCCAGTTTAAAAGTCATTTTGGCCAAGTAATTTAACATATCTCAAATTAAAAAAATAAACTTAAAAGAACTTTTTAATAATAAAATCTTCAAATTAACAATAGTAATATTTTCCTTAAAAAAATTATTGTTGATAATAAATTTACAAATTTTTTTATTTTTAGTAAGATAAGAATTTTTATATACATTATTTTATTTACTTAATTGTCAGTAAATACAAGACTTTAAACCATGATTCAAAAACAAGCATAATTAAGAAGTTTTTATGAATATTATCTGTATTTGAAGAATTTTTAGTGAAGGGAATATACTGTTTTTCTACTCATGCTTGCTACTAAGGTAACTTGTAGCTAGCCTTTTCTGTTTCCGAATCTTTTGGAAAAAAAAAAACACACACACACAAACATCGGACTCCAACATATCTAGACTCCAACATATCTGTCTCCTGATGGACTTTGATTAGTGCAAAATCACATATTTTAGTATGAAGTCAACATTGACTAGAATATTTTTGCTTCAAATCACAATGTTTAGATTTGAGGTAGGGAAAAAGAGTAAATTTGGAAAGAAAGTAAGTGAAAAATATATATTTTTAATTAATAAAAACAACAATAAAAAGTAAGATAAAATTTATAAAAATTTGTAATATTATTTGATAAATATTTTTTTAGTAAATAAATTTATAAAATCATAATTTATTAAATAAAAATAAATATGATTAATTTATTAATTGTGATAAAATTATAAGATTATTAATTATTTTAATGTATTATTTAAATAACAATATAAAATAAATAAAATTTTTAAATTATTCAAAATCTTAAATAAATATAAATCTTAAATTATGTAATGTCTTATTTTAATAAAAATTTGAAATAAATAAAATTTTTAAATTACTCAAAATTCTAACTAAATACAAAATTTAAATTATTTAATATCTTAATTAATAAAAAATTAAAATAAATAAAATTCCTAAATTATTTAAAATCTTAAATAAACACAAATCATAAATTATTTAATATGTTAATTAAAAAATATGAAATAAATAAAATTTATAAATTATTAAAAATTCTAAATAAATACAAATCCTAAATTATTTATGTTTTACTTAAATAAAAATCTGAAATAAATAAAATTTATAAATTATTTAATATTCTACTTAATTAAAACTATGAAATAAATAAATTTTTTAAATTATTCAAAATTTTAAATAAATACAAATCTTAAATAAATACTGATCATAAATTATTTAATGTCTTATTTTAATGATATCTGAAATAAATAAAAATTTAAAATTTAAAATTATAAATAAATATAAATCCTAAAGTATACAACATCCTATTTAAATAAAAACATGAAATAAATAAAATTATTAAATTCTAAATTATTTAATATTTTAATTAATAAAAACATGAAATAAATAAATTCATAAATTATTAAAAATCTTAAAAATATACAAATATTAAAGTATTTAATAAAATTCAGAAATAAATTAATTCATACATTATTTAAAATCTCAAATAAATACAAAGTCTAAATTATTTAATGTCCTCTTAAATAAAAGATTAAAATAAATGAAACTTCTAAAATATTCAAATTCTAAATAAATCAAAACCCTAAACAAATTTCGGAATCATATCAGATAACAGATTCAATCCACATTTTAATAAGTTCTGAGAAATGCATTTTTCATTTTACTTAAAATAGGATACTGATATGTTTATAACTGAAACATTGGAACCCAATTATCTCCACTCATGTAAAAAATTTCATCAACCAAATGTTAAACTTATATTCCAGAATACTTATTCCAAAAGTTCTTTTGGGCAAGAAGAGAAATACTGCATAAAGTGTATATAAAACTATTTGGGCTGTTGAATAATTCTCACAGAACTTGAATCAAATATTATATTAATATTACAACACTTGCTTAAAACCAACAAATATTAGCAAGTTTTTTACACCTATACAATTATACAAAAAATATTATGTATGTACAAGGATTAACCCTTGTACATGCATAATAACAACTGTTTCAAACTTAAGGATTAACCCTTGTACATGCATAATAACAACTGTTTCAAACTTGTTTACCCAAATGTTCTCTTTCCTTCAGGGAATTCAAAAGTTCCTTGCAGACTATCTTCTTGGCTGTGTCCTTAAGAGCAGATCCCATATACTCATATGGATGAATGACCCCATCAGCTTCTACTTTCATTCTGTAACTAGTCACACCATCTTTGCGAGACACCTCATTTTGTATAATTTTATAGTTTCTTTTCTGGCACACTTCATAAAACTCTCTGATGGGATGGATCTTCAATGTTTTAGGTGTTACAAGGGGTTCCAAGAGTGGCCTAATGCTTTGCCACACCACCTCCTTATCATATCCTGAATCAACAAGAATGGCTCCAGCTAGAGACTCTAAAATGTCTCCTAGTACCTACCAAACCATAGAAAAATTCTCAAGAGTTTTTGCAATGATCAACACATTGTAGCTGATATAATCTGAGTTAAGAGAACTGTGCAGCAGAACTCACAGAAAGTACAAACAAATACTAAATCTATAAAACAAATGTTAACAACTAACCTTAGGGAGCGATGTCTCTGAGTCGTATCCAAAAGTTGATGACAAAGACAACTTCTCAAAATTGTCAAGTGTGACAGCAATATGCATATGCAGTTCTTGTGAGGCATGGAGTACATGTTTGTGCAATCCATGCTTCATGATGCACCATGCATAAGAATCATTATTCACAGAAGCTGATCGCATGTCAGTTAACTGAGCAGGGGACATGCCAGGATATTTATTGTACAAATGCCAAGTTATCAGATAATCAAGGACTGAATCTCCCAGAAATTCCAGTCGCTGCAAGGAAGGGACTATATCATTCACAAATTACTAAAATAAAAGAACTTAACAAGAATATGAGAAAACAAGATTGATCATGAAGAATGTGACAACTACTATGTCACTATGGAATTGATGAAAGTTCATTCATAAACAATATATAAATGCTAATGTCATTGTCTTGTTTCATATAACGAATAATAACTATAGTATGTACCTGATAACATCTAGGAACTTCAGGCAGCATGTAAGAACCATGGGTTAGAGCCTCCACTAAAAGAGAACGGTCACGAAATGAGTACTTTAATTGAGATTCTAGAAATCTCACATTCACCAGTTTCTCTGGTTGAACGTCAAAGTGCCTCTCATAGGGTATTTGATCAAAACTCACTTTAATTCCAACCCAATCCATAAACATCAATGCAGCTTTTTCACCACCAGTGCTGAGGAACGCACCAATCAGTGCCTCAACTACATCAGCAACGATCTTCCTTTTTAATTTTCTTGTTCCACAAACATAATTCTTTTTCCCCTTGGTAACCAACTCTCTGCATTTAAAACTTCCAGAATTATCACCAGGAATGTTCCAGACATTAGGATCAAAAGGCTCATTTCGTATGAAGCCCTGCCAATCAAACGAATAAGGAATTCAGACTAAGAAATCAGCCATACTTTTAAAGAAATAGAACTTCTAAAGCAGAATAAAGACAAAAACATACAATAAAATTTTAAGTGTAAATATGAAAAATGCTGAAAGACAGTATTCATAACAGACGCAGAGGATAAAAGATGGAATAAACATATATGAGAGAGAGTACCGGAAGTCCAGAACTGCACCCTAACTTGCAGAGAGCAACATTGGATATGATCTTTTCCCGCTTCACACTAAGGAGACCTTCATGGTGATTTTGATAGGTTTTAAACAGCTCTTGACTGGCTGCATATTTTAAAAAAGAATCACCAAGAGTCTCGAGTGACTCATAATGAAAGGCCTCTTTGCAGCTTTTTGTGGTGATTGCTTCCAACACCTACAATGTAAAATGCAAATACCATTGGTGTAAACATCTTTAAATATTAGACAGCTAGAAAAGAAAAACGAGAAACAGAATCCACACATTCAAAGAACACTAATACAAATTAACCAAAAGATGGCAGCATAAAATATTTCATACAAACGAGTTTCTTCTCAATCTCTTCATTGTGTATTGGCTGAGGTAAAAGAGAGTAAAAGAAGGGCAGGCCTAAAGGGCATGCTTTCTACATCAATTGTTTTTCCTACAATTGCTTATACACACACACATAAATACATTTAAAGTATACAATAATGATCTAATGTCTATTCAGGACAAATGACAGAAAGATGTAAAATTGTCAATTCTGGAAAAAACATGGAAATATAATAATTTATAAATATAACAATGAGTAGTTGTAACAAACCTTGATTGTTTGAATTTCATTCTCCGTGCAATGATCCAAATACATGTTTTTCAAGTTGAAAGCTCCAAGCAATGATTCAAGCCGATGCATGATTGATGGAATAAATGAGAAGGAATAAATTATACCGTCTGTTATTGGTGACATTACTATAGAGCACAGTTCAGGGGGTAATTCAACAAAGGCCTGACTTGCTTCTGAAACAGAAAACACAAAGTTAAGATTCAGATTGGATAATATATGGATAGTGTTTGAAGACAAGTACTAAACATAGCTGCAATTATTTGGGTACATAATACAAGTATAATTTGGCACCATGATATTGATAACTAAATACTCATTAATAGAAAAGTGTGATACAAATCATATTCATATTAAGTTTATAACAACTTTTGTATTGATTAAGAAAGAAAAACAAAATTTTTCTACCTGTAGAACTACCACATCTGCATCATAAATTTAACGCACAGTTAAATAATATGACAGATATGCTAGAATTTATTATTGTCCAAATAAAAGACAAAAATGAGAAGATTGATGAGATTCATCAAAGAGTTGTCACAACTCAAATTAGACCAAAACCAACAATAGGACCACCTATTAGATTTTACTAAAATGGATATCGACGCTCGAATCCAAGAAGTCACCGAGCTACTACAACAGCTAAAGATGGTGAAAGAAGAATACCATGTAATGGTAACTTCAACCGTTCAAGAGAACGAAGAAGATGAACCAGAAAGAGAAGAGTTCATCTACGCATACTCATACTCCTCAGATAGCGAGTATGAAAATCCGGTCAAAATAGAAGACCAACCTGAATCCTCCAACCATGGAAGGAAAAGGGAAAGATCCTAAAGGGATGAAACAAATTGGGAAACTAATCCCGAATTTGAATAATATGCTTTTGAAAGAAGGTATATACCTGGTAGGAAATACTCCAAAATACCAGAACCATATCAACCTCAATCTAGGGTTATACGAAATAATTTACATCTTAACTTAGATTGTGTAACAAATGAGTTAGATGTATATCAAAGTTGGGTTAACAACATGTTGTTAGAAGCCCAAACAAGTCAATTCCTTAGTGGATTAGACAACCAGAGTATATGGAACTTTGTTGCATATAACACCTCTGGAGCAATATTCCATTTCTTAATGGGAAAAGGAACCATGGAACGATATATGTCCATGATAAGCGAAGCGCTGAACGCCTTCGATAAAGTCCGAACGTTAATAGAATTAATATTCTATGAGTTCTTTGGAAAAGATCTCCGTTCGCAAGGAGCAAATCACAGCTGAAGAGCAGCGAAAAGCAGAAATCCACCTAACCAATATCCAAATATGCGATATGTGCTTAGTGGAAAACTATATTTGCGAATATAGAAAATATTATTATCAACTTAGCGATGACCTTAAACCGGTCTATCTTAGGTTGTTTATTAATAAGTTACCTTACCCGGTAAACAAAACCATAATGGACAAGTTTAATGAAAACTGTGCCAATGGAAGTTGTGAAGATACTCTAGGAGGAGCTATTGACACAGTACGACAAGAAATCTTGAGTAGATGCCTTGTCAGAAATACCAATAAACAATTTGGTAAAGCAGTCAAAATATGCTGCAATAATGCTGAAGTACCTCAAAGGTATGGATGCCAACCAGCTGTCCAAAAACTACAAGCTAAAAGAAAGCCATTCAAGAAAGTCAGGAAGACTAAAAAGAATTGGCAAAGGAAGAGGCTTTTCAAAAGAAAACCTTAGAAACGCAAAACACTTACGAAATATTGCCCCACTGGAAAAAAGGATTGCAAGTGTTGGCTTTGCAAAGAAGAAGGTCACTATGCTAGTGAGTGTCCTCAAAAGAAGTCTCTGAAAAGAGATGGAGAACAGATAAGGATAGTCTTATCTTACGGATTGATTCCCCTCGAATCATATACCGAAGCTGAAAGCGTATATGAATACGATTTAGAAAGCTCTACGTCGGAGTAGTAGCAACGCGACTTTTATAACTATAAAAGTCCAAAATACATATGTAAATGCATATGTAGACACCGGAGCAACAATATGTTTTGCCTCCGATAAAATCCATCTACCATGGAAAAAATTAGAGAAACCTCTAAGAATCAGTATCGCTGATGCAACTGTACACGAAATATGGTACCGAGCTGAGATGACTGAAATATTAATCCAAGAATAAACGTTTGTTATACTCACCGTATACAAACATAATTCAGAATTAAAATTTATAATAAGGAATAACTTTTTAAAGTTATATCACCCTTTTATACAAGAATTAACCTATGTGTCCCTTAGGACCCCGGTTAGAAGTAATCTCGGACAAAGATCACAAATAATTAAGATCCCAATCACAAGTAGTGATATGATTTTAAAATTTGAAATATTACAGTCTATATTAGATTGTTATCTCTACCTAAAGGTTCAAAAAGAAACCAAAACTAAAGTCGAACAAAGATGTATCGAACTTCTAAAACAAGCGAGTTCGGATAACCCGCTAGACAAAGTCAAAAATACTAACAACGAGTTAGTAGTAATTAGACTTAAGGACCCATCACAAGAGGTGAATGTCCCAAACTGAATTCCTTACTCGAAAATAGATCGAAAAGAATTCGCAAATGAAATCAATGACATGCTTTTTTATATGAATAATAAAAATGAGATTAAACGCGGTAAAAGGCGAATGGTCATCAACTACAAGGCGATGAACGAAGCCACCGTCTGTGATGCTCATAAATTACCAAGAAAGGATTCTATCCTTGAAAGGGTAAAAGGAAGTCAGTGGTTTTCATCACTTGACGCAAAGTCCGGCTACTGGCAGCTACGCCTAGCTGAGGAAACAAAGCCCCTAACAGCTTTTTCCTGTCCAGACAGTGAAAGTGCTTTAGGTCTTTATGAATGGAATGTTTTATCCATGGGATTAAAACAAGCTCCAGCCATATACCAAAGGTTTATGGAAGAAAAGCCTTGTTTGGAAATGTAATTAATACATCCTAGAAAACGCTGTAATTGTTTTCTATCCGAAATTTTATTAGGAAAAGCTGAAACTTTTTCTAATACATTTGGTTGTATTGTTAATACACCATTTTTAGAAAAGGTTAGTCCAAGAAAATCAAAAGTTTCTAAACATAACACTGATTTCTTTTTAGATAAAACTAATCCTTTTTCGATACATCTTTCTAAAACTATAATAAGTTTTTAAAAATGATCGTTTTTATTTTCTTTTGTAAATATCAATATATCATCTCTATATACTAAACAAAAGTTTTCTAAACCGCTAAGGTTTTCTTCCATAAACATTTGGTATATGGCTGGAGCTTGTTTTAATATCATGGATAAAACATTCCATTCATAAAGGCCTAAAGCACTTCCACTGTCTGGACAGGAAAAAACTGTTAGGGACTTTGTTTTCTCAGCTGGGCGTAGCTGCCAGTAGCCGGACTTTGCGTCAAGTGATGAAAATCACTGACTTCCTTTTACCCTTTCAAGGATAGAATCCTTTCTTGGTGATTTATGAGCATCACAAACGGTGGTTTCGTTCATCGCCTTGTAATTGATGACCATTCGCCTTTTACCGCGTTTAATCTCATTTTTATTATTCACATAAAAAGCAGGTGCCGAATTTGGGCTTCTACTATTGTGAATAATTCCTTTTGAAATCATGTCCTTGATTTCATTTGCGAATTCTTCTCGATCTATTTTCGAGTAAGGAATTCGGTTTGGGACATTCACCTCTTGTGATGGGTCCTTAAGTCTAATTACTACTAACTCGTTGTTAGTATTTTTGACTTTGTCTAGCGGGTTATCCGTACTCGCTTGTTTTAGAAGTTCAATACATCTTTGTTCGACTTTAGTTTTGGTTTCTTTTTGAACCTTTAAGTAGAGATAACAATCTAATATAGACTATAATATCTCAAATTTTAAGATCATATCACTACTTGTGATTGGGATCTTAATTATTTGTGATCTTTGTCCGAGATCACTTCTAACCGGGGTCCTAAGGGACACATAGGTTAATTCTTGTATAAAAGGGTGATATAACTTTAAAAAGTTATTCCTTATTATAAATTTTAATCCTGAATTATGTTTGTATACGGTGGGTATAACAAACGTGTATCCTTGGATTAATATTTCAGTCATCTCAGCTCAATACCATATTTCGTGTACAGTTGCATAAGTGATACTGATTCTTAGAGGTTTCTCTAATTTTTTCCATGGTAGATGGATTTCATCGGAGGCAAAACATATTGTTGCTCCGGTGTCTACATATGCATTTACATATGTATTTTGGATTTTTATAGTTATAAAAGTCGCGTTGCTACTACTCCGACGTAGAGCTTTCTAAATCGTATTCATATACGCTTTCAGCTTCGGTATATGATTCGAGGGGAATCAATCCGTAAGATAAGGCTATCCTTATCTGTTCTCCATCTCTTTTCAGAGACTTCTTTTGAGGACACTCACTAGCATAGTGACCTTCTTCTTTGCAAAGCCAACACTTGCAATCCTTTTTTCCAGTAGGCAATATTTCGCAGGTGTTTTGCGTTTTTAAGGTTTTCTTTTGAAAAGCCTCTTCCTTTGCCAATTCTTTTTAGTCTTCCTGACTTTCTTGAATGGCTTTCTTTTAGCTTGTAGTTTTTGGACAGCTGGTTGGCATCCATACCTTTGAGGTACTTCAGCATTATTGCAGCATATTTTGACTGCTTTACCAAATTGTTTATTGGTATTTCTGACAAGGCATCTACTCAAGATTTCTTGTCGTACTGTGTCAATAGCTCCTCCTAGAGTATCTTCACAACTTCCATTGGCACAGTTTTCATTAAACTTGTCCATTATGGTTTTGTTTACCGGGTAAGGTAACTTATTAATAAACAACCTAAGATAGACCGGTTTAAGGTCATCGCTAAGTTGATAATAATATTTTCTATATTCGCAAATATAGTTTTCCACTAAGCACATATCGCATATTTGGATATTGGTTAGGTGGATTTCTGCTTTTCGCTGCTCTTCAGCTGTGATTTGCTCCTTGCGAACGGAGATCTTTTCCAAAGAACTCATAGAATATTAATTCTATTAACGTTCGGACTTTATCGAAGGCGTTCAGCGCTTCGCTTATCATGGACATATATCGTTCCATGGTTCCTTTTCCCATTAAGAAATGGAATATTGCTCCAGAGGTGTTATATGCAACAAAGTTCCATATACTCTGGTTGTCTAATCCACTAAGGAATTGACTTGTTTGGGCTTCTAACAACATGTTGTTAACCCAACTTTGATATACATCTAACTCATTTGTTACACAATCTAAGTTAAGATGTAAATTATTTCGTATAACCCTAGATTGAGGTTGATACGGTTCTGGTATTTTGGAGTATTTCCTACCAGGTATATACCCTCTTTCAAAAGCATATTGTTCAAATTCAGGATTAGTTTCCCAATTTGTTTCATCCCTTTGGGATCTTTCCCTTTTCCTTCCATGGTTGGAGGATTCAGGTTGGTCTTCTACTTTGACCGGATTTTCATACTCGCTATCCGAAGAGTATGTGTAGATGAACTCTTCTCTTTCTGGTTCATCTTCTTCGTTCTCTTGAACGGTTGAAATTACCATTACATGGTCTTCTTCTTTCACCATCTTTAGCTGTTGTAGCAACTCGGTGACTTCTTGGATTCGAGCGTCGATATCCATTTTAGTAAAATCTAATAGGTGGTCCTATTGTTGGTTTTGGTCTAATTTGAGTTGTGACAACTCTTTGATGAATCTCATCAATCTTCTCATTTAATTCGGCTATCTCAGCCGTCAAACTCATCCTAGACTATCGGTTAGGATTTTAGTTTGTTCTTTTAATTGTTTATAAAGAATTTCTTTAATTTCTTTTAAATCGGGGTTTTCCTGATTTAATTCCGAAATTAATTTTTCTACCTGAGATAGGCGATTTTCTAGAGAAACAATTTGTTTCCTAGGGTTTTCTATAGCTATTTTGGCTATAATTTCAGTGATATTATTCAACATTAAACTTAATGTGTATAATTGATCACTAATTCTGCCAAGGAGAGATTAAGGAACAAAATAAAATAAATAAATTGAATAATCAAGGGTCAGACCTCTTTCCTTTGCTTGTCTGAGTCCATGACAGTAGTTTTTAACTTGAAACTTGTGTTTTGCTTTGAGAAGCCGCTGATGTTCAAATTGCAATTGAATACCATGACTGAAAATTGGGGAGAAGAAAAAAATAACACACTCTAGTGGATCACTCTAGTGGATTAAGCGAGAATAAACATCAATCACAAATAAGTACTTACTGTTGTTCAAAGTACTTCTTGTATGTAGTAACTTCATCCCTTACCATCATAGGCGAGTTTGTGTCCAATTCCAGTATGCCAGTAGTGATATAGAAATAAATCTTACCACCAGCATGAGAAGTACACACCAACGCATTCTGTAGCTTACAAGTGCAAACTAGACCACTTTTTGTACTTATGTGGGGTTGATGATACTTACACCTAATTTTAGATGGATTTACAGAATTAACAATCAACCAATCAATAATTGAATTTGGACGTTTACCAGTGGCTGGAAGCAGAAGATAATCAATCTCAAAATCATCTTTCACAAAGCATTTGTCTAAACCAGTTGTGAACTTATTCATAGAATTATCTATCAGAATTCTAAGCAAAGTGACCTGGAACTTTTTACACAAAAGGACCTGGAATACAAAAACAAACAATAAATACGAAGACTTTTCTTAACACTTGCAAATACGCCAAATACAATTAAAGGACAAGACAACATACCTGATCTGAGGAAAGATTAATAGTTCCTCTGTATCTTAACTTTACCGAGACACTACCTCTGTCAAAATCCATATCAAATTGCATGCCTCCAATTTCTGGATCAAGTTTAATTCTTATGGCAAGAAAAATATCTTGCACAGATGAATGATAGCTAAAATCTTGACTAAACTCCATCAAATAACAATGGTATGTTGTGTGACTACTATCTGACACACAATTTACCAATCCAAATGGGGCATAAATTGGTTGGTTTTCATCATAATGTTCATTCCCTGCAATAATTTTTTTATGAGGAATTCATTCAAAATGAACACATAGGTTTAAAGGAAGGCAGTAATAGAAGGAGGAGAATGAATAGGTCATGCAAGTTACCAAATTCCTCAACTTCTGCTTCTTCAAGGACAATATCAGGAACAAGATTATCTGTCAGAGCTCCAATCTTGTGAAGTTGTTTGCATGCTTCAAGGCATGCAATATTCTTTAACAGTTTTCTGTCACCTTCTACATGAATTGGCTTTAGAGGGCAGCTCTTAGGAAGATACAATGTTCCAGTCTCTTTGTCCCACCTTGGAGATGGTTTGAAGTACCTGAGAGTTCAATCTAGATGGGATAAATGATGAAAAACAATATAAAAACAAAACAACCAGAATAATGCAAAGACTCACGTTCCTAAAATAAAGGAAGAACAAACATGTAATAAGGGAAGAAACGAAGTAACTAACCCATCTGCAGGGAGCCGGGAGCAATATAAGTGAATCAAACCGATGCTAGAACTAAGATTTGCAAATGCATCAGTACTTGCAACACGATAAGTTTCCTCGTCAAATTGATCAGCTTCTAAAGGATCACATGGAAGGGAAGAATGACGTAATGCCTCCTTCCTCATAATATTCCCACTAGCAAGGTACTTCTCTAGTCGAGAGCGTGTAGCTAAATCCCCACTGCAATTTCAGAATAAATTAAAGGAGTTTAGGGAAAATTTACTTTAACTGTGTATAGATTTGTCTAGAATTTTATCTCAGACTTGACTCTATAATCTTGTCTCTCTCAGCTTGATAATTAGCACTGGGGTAAGTACTACAGCAATAATGATACTGAGAATCGTAAAAGGGAATTACCTCTTAACCATTAATATGTAATCTGAATTTTGCATTCTGGCACGTCCTCGGGACTGTATAAAACTACACACTGTAGGACATGGATCAAATCTAATGACTAGATTGCAAGTTTGAACATCTAAACCCTCTTCAAGAATAGAAGTTGCAACAATGATGTTAACCTGCATATTCAAATTTTTTTTGTAGATAAAACCTGCATTTGGCTATTACAATACAGTGGATTGTTTAAGAAATTTGCATACCAATCCCATTTGAAATTCTTCCACAATTTTATTTTGTGTTTTCCTAGACTGATTTTGTAATCCAAAATTGTTTCCAGCAATGTATTTAGTCTTCCAGCTATTTATTGTTTGAAGTAAGGTATTCAATAGATCCTGAAGGACAATTGCTGTAATGACCCTTTGCACAAAAATTATGCATCTTATGTCAGTCAGACCCCTGCAATTGTAGAATAAAAAGTAGATCATAAAAGAGTTAATCATCACGATGGAGTAAAAAAGCTTACTACATTCAATCAAACAAAAACAATAGCATTATCCCACTGGAACTGAATATATAATCAAAAGGTAAACTGGTTAGAGAAATGAATCTAAAAAAGATTAATAAAGAACGGAGTTTAACATATTATGTCACAGTGCAAAAACTCTGAATAAATCAATGAAGTAAGGTCACAATAAAAATGGAGTTTAACATATTAGGTCACAATGCGATCTTTGTGACAAATTAATACATGGAAAAGTGTTCAACACTCATCCCAATCTGAAGCTAGCACTAACAGGCTTAGATTCCACAAACTAGGCTCATTTAACACTCATGTTATCTCAAACTCTACCTAGTGTCTCAGCATTTTAAAACTCAACATTATTTCAACTTTATACACTTTCCATAACACATAACTATTGCTTTCAAAGAAGTCCAAGTATTCTAAAGATCCATCAGTTCTCTACCTTTCAAATTTTGTCATATAGCATATAATATCCAAATTTGTAGAAGTTGTCAAAATACTGAGTTAACTTAGTAGTAGCCCAATTATTTGTTAGGACATAATTGAGCAGAAGAATGAATTTTTGTGACAGGTTAAGATTAGGTTAGATCCATCCAATGAACACCCCTATCCAGAGCTGAAGAATAAAGCAGAAATGAGACTTCACACTATCTAACCAAGTGACCAACCATAAAGGCACTTAACCATCCAATAAAAAACTTAAACCGTTTTAACAAGGACAAGGAGAGCCTAGAGGCCAGAACATCCATAAAAATAACCCATATTACATGATTTCAGACCCAAATCGTAAATCTTTAACAAGAAACCAATTCATGATTACAACCTGTACTCAAGTAGAGAGTCAATAAGGCAGCAAACTTTGGAGGTCAACAGCCCCATCTCCACATCAGCTTTAATATCGCTGCCAATAGACCACTGAGGACCTGAGCAAGAAGAAAGCATGGTGTAAAAATTAATTAATACTAGGAATGCAAGCAAAATATTTATACTTGAAATTTCACCATGTTTCTCAATGGTTGTGGAATAATTACCGCATGGTAAGTAAGATTTCAGTGTCTGTACACAAGCCAAAATAAAGTTTTTGGCAACTCTATCCCCAGAATGTCCCCATGAAAATGATTCGAATTCATTGGATGATAAAGACTCTGCAGCCTGTCACATATCGTCAATTATATTTGTGAAACCTTGAAGAATCATGAGTCATAAAATCTGTGCAGAAGAAAGGTGAGAACCTTCAAAGTCAACCAAACACCAAGCTCATCCAGGCAAAACATTAAAGCACAAAAAATCTTTTCTATTCTTTTTTGTGCAGACTCAGCAGCTGATTGAGTGAAATCTGAACTTGTTAATGTCAATACATGCTGCGAAGCAGAATAGCCATTGTTAATAAACTCAAGAAATAACAAACTATGACATAAAGAGAGTAGCACTAAATAAAAATGACAGATTGATTCTGAACATACAAATACAGAAAGATAATAAGACAGAACTTATAAAGGAGCAGACTCAGTTCCATTTTTGACACGTGGTGATTTTTCTTTTTCTTAACTGTTCGAATTTATATCAAAAACTGATATCCTTAAATGTACACACCTGCTTTTTTAATATCCTGAGTTTGAATGCTAAGTCTTCAAATAATGCAAATTGAGCTCCACTGTCCCTGTAAAACTTGAATTTTGGTGTCGATGATGGTATGAACTCCGCAAGGACAGCTTCACTTACACATGTGTATACCTTCATTACAAAATAGATGTCAAACAAACAATACATAGCAGGACTATATGGTAGCACATCTGCACAAATGAGTATTAAATTATTAATCACATAAGAATAAATTATTTCAACCATATTGTCTCATTTCTTCAAGTAAATAAAGAAGATAGTGGATAGCACTCAAACAACACAATAACATGAACAGAAAGAAGAAACTAAATAAAATTGTACAACAGAGGGAGAAAATAAAAACGCAACCTTAGAATGCATTAGTGTAATTAGTGTCTGAATATTCTCTGACCAGGATAGTTCAGAATTTCCAACTGGATTCACAAAAAGAAAAAGAGAAAGGGAAACCAACATTAGAGAAAGAAAAAAAAAAATCTGACAATCCGACGACATACAAACTTTCTCTAAACTGTATACCTTTGGACTTAATTGGAGATGCAGTCATCCCAAAAATTCGAGGAAGATCAGAGGCACCTAACTTTAATTGGTGATGATAAAAATCCTGCAAGAAATCAAATCTTACAAAGGATACCAACTAACTCGTGATGCAGAAGAATAACAAGCAAACATCAATTTACAATACATGATTGTAATTGTCCCCCAACAAAAAAGTTACAACTCTTACAGAACAAAATAAAATTAGAAAAAGCATGATACTGTTGAATAAAGTCAACAATTTAAATTATAGTCTCAAGTAATAAAGTAAGATGATCAATGATACAGCAATTTTTCGGAAGCCATGCATCAGGTCACGCCACCTTATTACGTCCATTGAGTTTGCTATGATAGGTTTTTTTGTATTACTCTTGGCAGACACACGGCTTTTGATGCAGAGCATTTAGCTATTATGAATGTTATTGAAATTGCTTGACACAGCACTTAGCTATTATGAATGTTATTGAAATTGCTCATCAAAAGAAATGGCTAAAAAATGAATCTTAAGGACAATGACTTAGAAAGGTTAAACGTATATTTCGACATATCAATGAAGAAGTCAAAGTTCACATATTGTATCACGATAAAAATTAGTAAGAAATTCAAAGATGCAAACCAGTGGAGAGAAAAGAAGGAGACTATATAACACTTACAGTCATGATGCAAGCGTAAGGGTGTTTACCCCTAGCATGATGGCACTCATCCATTATTAAAACCTTTATCATATTCAGTTTGAGGAAGCTATGCCTCAGGCAATTCAGCAATATTGCAGGGGTCATGACAAGCACCTATACATTCAAAAGAATTACTGACAGTAACAGTAATTACCAATTACGCATGCCGCACAAGAAAAAGAAATTTCAAAAGCATCATACTAAAAGTAACAAATGACTAAATTAATATCATATTCAAGTCAATTGAATGATAGAAAAAATAAAGCATTTGCCTTCTATTCCACTTCAGTCAATAAGGATAGAAGCAGAAAACTATGTTCGGGTAACAGGAACATGCCACACAAGGCACAAACAGACGGATTATGATTAAGTAAAGCATGCTCACACGGCTAACAAAGGCATCTTTCAGTCAGAATAGAAATGCAAAAATGCTGACCTCATGCATCTCCATTTCTTTTTTCCACACAGCAGCGTCCCAGAAGTCAACTCCCATATCTCCATAATACGCTCCCACTTTTAAATCGGTGTGCTTTTTCACAGCTTCAGATTGCTAAAGTGAATGAATAGTAACAAGTTAAAAAGACAATGAATCCAACAGGCTAAGCAAAAGTACTGATCCATCACAAGACCACCAAATAATGTATCTCAAATTTTCAAAAGGCATCATCATCACCAGAGAAAAAGTGACGTACTTGAGAGACCAACACAACTTGGGGAACCAAGAACACAGCAATAGAAGAAGAAGGTTTTCTCAGATGATGAGCATAGCTGCGAAGTAGCATGATCGCTATCAAAGTCTTGCCGGAACCAGTCTCCAAGTACACTATGGTATTCTCACGCAAAGCATGATCCAATGCTTCAAGTTGATAGCTACTCAAAACACAAGAACCAATCAAGAACAACGAGAAAGTGATTATAACAACAGAATAATACATTCAACAATGTACACACTCAACACGAGACACGTTAACAGCAGCATCTGTGAATTAAACTTACCTTCTAGCAAATGGAAGAACATCACGAATATTGTTCTGCTGCTGTGTGTTGCCATCTATTTCCCCCGGAAGTGCCTCTTCCATGGTCTGTTTGTTTCCTCGATCACCCTACATTCAAATTCCAATGAAAGAAAAACACCCCAATAAAAACACGATCCTTTTCCACGCATGCAATATGCAAAACTGCAAAAAAGCTAAACCCTTAACTCAAAAGACACTCACTGTAAGATGGGTAGTGCAAAAGGTTCAAGCTTTCCCTTCTGAGAAGTGTGAGTGTGTATTTAACGGTTTTTGGAAACAACGGTGGTTAGTTACTACTTCTTTCCTAAGCAGCTTGGGAGAGAAGGAAGGCATAACACGTGGCAGAGAAGACGCGCGAAGACAGAGGGTCACTCTTACTCTTATTTTAGACCATTTGGTTTGGAAGACCAAAAGCGTGAAACTTCGATGGAAAAAAATCAGAAGCATATTCAGTGTCACTGTTTTTACTGTTTTGGAAACAAGAGTGGAGACTACTTCTTCCTTAAGCAGCTTGGGAGTGAGGGTATAACACGTGGCAGAAAAGACGCTTACGCCAGGGCAAGGGTCACTGTTTTCTTTCTCTGGCATTAGACCATTCTGGACACGAAAAGCGTAGGACTTTCATGGAAAATACTCAGAAGGGTATTCACTGTGACACGTGAGAGATATTGGTTTTGCATTTTCTTACACTGTTTGGTTTGACATTTTAACAGAGGTACAAGACCATAACTTGACCACAACAAAGGAAAAAATTGAATATAACAGAATATTCCTTCTGTGAGAGTGTTTATAGATTTAAAGTTACATGAATACCTCTCTGTTTTCTTCAATGTCTTCTCTTTTTATTTTTTCCCCTCCTGATTGTACTGTGCATGGACTCATGATTATATGAGAATTTGTAGATGTACCTGAAGACAAAACTAAGCAGAAAAAAAAAAAAAAAAGAGAGTATAATGAGAAATTTTTTAAATTTAATCAAGGACAAATAAAACAATGATAAACTAAATTTTTGTTTTTAACAAGTCAAATTCATATTTCATTCTTTAGTAAATAAGATAAAATATATTGGTACTTATGTTTTTTATTTTTTTTATCTAGTCTTGCCTTTCATTTTTTTTCTTTTTTTTTCAAATCATGTGAGAAACAATCTATTCATTCACTGTTCATTCTTTTATTCATGACTAAAATTATCTAATTTTTCTCATTACAGAAATATATAAAATAAAAATATCAAAATCATAAACGAATAACTAAGCATTCATTTATTATTTACCAATGATTTACTTGTGTCAGATGAAAATTAATTTAACCAATTTTTTCATTATCAAAAAATTCCTTTTTAAAAGTATCAACAATTATTTTTAAAAATTTTCTTTCAAGAAATTTTAAATATTATTTTTATGGATAGGTAAGATATTCATCCATGAAAATTTGTTAATGGATGGATTCGATTGCATTTAAAAAAAATAAAAAATAAGTAGGATTGAATTGAATTTTCAATCAATCAAAGTAAATTATAAAATTTTGATTGAATTTATTATAATTGGGAATAAGACTTTTCATAGATCAATTTTTCAATATTAATATGATATATCTTGAATTTATGATGAAAGCTAAAAAGGATAAATTAAGAAACCAAATACTACATTCTTGAATTTTCTTTTCTTTTATTAGTGGTTAAAATTTATTGAAAATTATAAAGTATAGTACACTTATCTCTTGAATCACAAAACAAGATATATCAAACAACAAGTAAGTATTTTAATTTATTATGTTATTTAGTCAATTAACCTTGAAAATAGTGTGTTTTAAAAAATATATTAGTGTTATTTTTTTTAGAAGATTAAGAATTTATTTTTTTCTATTTTTACTATTATCTTTTTAATTAATGAGAGATTTGACTTACCAATTTGAAGTTTCAAAATCTTGAACCAAGATGAGTATTGAGAAAGATGAGTATTGAGAAGAACAATTACGACTTTGTCTCTTGACCGTCAAATGATTTAGATTAATCACTAAAACACCGCGATTATGAAATTCTCACATAGATATAAGATCTAATTTAAGATTGTGTGAACGATTCCTCTTCACAACAATTGCTACTCCTTGTTGAACACAAGAATGAACGAAGATAATAGATCTAATTTGTGAGCGGCGGATTAGGTTTAGGTTTGATGAAAAGTAATACTACATAATCCTACTTATATATAGTGTTATATATGTAATGTAACGTAAACTTAAATTAAAATATTAGAATATATTACAATGTTTGTTAATATAATAAAATTATATTATTAAAATAAAAGTAAATAAAATATAAAATTAAAATTTTTAATTAGAGAAAAAATCCTTTAACATAATTACAAGCAAAAAAAAAAAAAGTTGATAATTTTATATTGGTAAGTGATATGACAAACTTTTAATACATCATTAGAATCTAAATCTTGTTTTATAAATTGATTTTGTAAGATTGAGTTTCACGTAAATCTTTTTGAAAGTTACATTAAAAAATCAATTCTAAAAATATTTATTAAAATTATGGTGTCATCTTTATCAAGTTTTTACTGAATTACTCATAAATATCTAATTTTATACTTAATATCTTCATTTGTATGTTTAAGAAAATTATTTGAAACCAATTTTGTAATATTGATTTAATCTTGAGTTTATTTAATAAAACACAATAGATTGTTAAAGTCAATATTTATTAAGATTGTTAGATTGAATTAAGCTAACTTAATCTAATTAAAACATCCACTCAAAATATTATAAATAGATTGAAATTTATAGAAATAATTATATTTATCACATTATCATTATTATATATCATACGGTATTTCATCAGTTAATTAGTTAATTATACACTTATTATACTATTAATATTATATTAATACCTTCGGGGTCCACTTTCCGAGCACCATTAAAATATCACATATAGATGTAAAATATCATATTGAAAGGAACAATTGGGTCATATAAGATCATCACACCCCTTATAAGAGCCACCAGAGTTATATATAAATTGCAACTACTAATTATCATTCCACAAATATTTTTCATTTTGATATTTGATCACTGATAACTGTTTATCATTGTTGACATCAAGTACTTATGATAGAATTTTTTAAAAAAATTAATTTTTAAAATTTTGATTAGTAAACTAAAATAACATTAATTATTTTTCTGAATTATCACAATAATTAGTTAAATATTTTCACATTTGACTCAGAAAAATAATACATTATAGGGATTCTTACTATGGACTATTCTTTTTATGCCAATGATTACAATTTTATAAAAAAATATTAAATTTATTTGAGAAGTCACAACATGTTTAGTAACACATTATTCATGATAGAAGATTATTAATAGATAAGTAAATGAACATAATTACTCATCAATTATTCAAACTTGTAAATTTCTAATTTCGTTTGAATAATTCACAGACGGATATCAAATTGTAAATAAAAAACAAAAATTAATAAACAATAAAAAAAGAGAAAATAATAAAAAATAGAAAAAAAGGAAAAATAGACAAGAATTTGAAGGAGATATAAGAAAATGATTGGAATTTGATAGAAAAAATAATTTATTTTCAATCATGATTATCTTTGTAAAAGATTAAGAGTAGAATAAGCTTAAGTTCAAAAGTAATATTTAGTAAGCTTTTATATAACCCAATATTAATAGATAATAATTTTAATATCAGGATTAAGGATTTTTTTTTTCATGCAAACTAATGTTATAAACCTAAAAATTTAAATTTTCATATTTATGTACAAATATTATTAGGGTGTGTTTGATTCTGCAGCTTAATTGTAGAGGAGAAAAAAAAAAGGTGTAGATGGATTATGTTTACTTCTAAACAAAGGTGCTGCAGACAGAGAAATGGACAAAAGGAGATTATGTCCTCACTTCTAAACAAAGATTGGAGAGCAAGACAGTTAGCACACTTCCAACAACAAACTTAATCTTGGTGTTGATATTTTCTTACTCATTAATCTATTAGATGTAAATATAAAAATAAATAACATTAAAAAAATAAACATATTAAATATTATATAAATTTATATAATAAAAATATTAAATAATATCATTGATAAAATAAATAACAATAATTAATAATAATAAAAACATAGCTATAATCTGATAAAATAAATATAATTATTTATAATGAAAAATGAATTTATATAATAATAATATTTTTATTATTACAAACTTATAATATTATTTAATTTAATATAGAAAATTATTCTAAAAATTTCTAATCTTAATATTTTATATTTTAAAAATATTAATCAATCATACGTATTAAATTTATCATGTTTTATTATATTATAAACTTAAGATATAGTAAATTATATATATATAATCGATTGTATGTATATGATTATAGTTAAAAATTTATACGTATAACTGTAAGGACTGTTGTATAATTTTGAATAGTTTGATGTCACATTGTTGTAAAATTTTTTAGAAAGTGATAATGTTTTTTTACAAATTTTCATTCATCCATTATTGCAAATTGTTTAAACCAAACATATATAATCTTCGAAAATCTGTCATCAACTAGAGTTAAATCTTGGCGATCATTCATCCAAATAATATAACTAGTTGGTGGCATTTTGATATAAAGAGTGGTGTTCACCATCTTTTATTACGTAGAACTATACGTTTATCCAACTATTGTTATGAATAACTTTTAATAAAAAAAAATTATAGCAGTAGATTGCGTGTGAATTTATTTATTTAAAAGTAATAATATTAACTTGATTTTTAAAAGAAAAAAAAACTTCCAGTGAAAACTATAATTCATTAAGGGGATCTGTTTTCAATTGATCGGGAAGAATATTAGCATGTTGAATAAAATATTTTAAAGAAAATAACTTTTTCTTTTACTCCTTCGAAAGATAATTAGAGGAGAGTTTTTTTTTTTTCTCTTTTCAAAGTAAATAAAATACAACGTGTTAATATGAAAAGGGAGAAGAGAACCTTTATAATAAATTACTAAGGCAATTGTATTTTGCATTCCCTTAATTTGAACCTGCATCCTCCAAATTATGAAATACTAAATTTGACTTTTGGGAGATTTATATCAAATGCAAGAGCTCATTGAAAGACACCTTGGTCGTGTTGGCTGAAGGTGGGAGGTGGAAGTAGGAGTTGCTCCGGTGAAGTGTGATGGACATGGTAGTGTTCTTCAGAAGTAAATGTGATTTTAGGACAATGAATAACTTTAGGAACAAAGTTTATACAATTGCTGGAAAATGTAATCCAAAAATGTAATTTTTGAAAAAAGAATAGTGATTATTATCCCATAAATGTAATTCCAAAAGTCTAATTTTTATTTCGAAAACTATATTTCGGAATAGAAAATTATAATTTCAGAAATATAATTCTAGATCTGTAATTCTATTTCATATTTGAAATTAACTTTCTGAAATGTATTATACTTCAATTCTTATTACTCTTTCTAAAAAACAAAAAAGAAAAAAAATACATAACATATAACTCTTCAACAACGATTTGCATATGAAAATGGTGTTAATGATCAATGGAAACCAGTCGAAACCAATGGATCAGTACAATGAAGATAGGGAGAAGGAGAAAAGAAAAAACCTACTTTTTAATTATGGACTTTTAAAAGTATTTATGTCATTTCATTTAAGGTAATGGGTGAAGGTTAAAAAAAATGAGGGGTGCAGATTCACAAATGGCGTGTAGGTTAAAAAATGGGGGTTCACGAAGCAATTTTCGTAATCTGAAGGTATAGTTGAAAAGTAATTTAGGCTCAACTTTGAAGCCCAAACACAGAAGATAAAACCCTGGCCCAATAATCCCAACGGCTAGTAATATAAAACGGCTACTTTCGTTTACAAATTTTTCTTTCACCTTTCTTTTCTCGTTTCATTTTCCTTTCACTTTCTATCGTTGAGCACTCATTGCTGTTTGTGCTTTTCCCACTCTGTTAAATTGGTTCTCTTTCTCTCTTTCGCCTTCACACCCTTCAACTAGAAGGAAGAAGAGGAAGTGGGCTTCTCTTCTGTTGAAGAATTCAATCTTGTTCATCTGGTTGAGAGATTTCTTGTCACCATGCTGTTTGAAAGAGGCTCGCCGGCGAGGTGCTTCATGACACCGCCACCGCAGCCGCCGTCGCCATGGAAGACCATACGCTCGCGCTCTCCCAGTGTGCCATTTTCAGAGAGAAAGAAATCACCGAACTCCGCAAATAAAAGTGATATTTTTCATATAATTCACAAGGTTCCTTCTGGGGACTCTCCTTACGTAAAAGCCAAGCAAGTTCAGGTAATTTTTTTCTTCCTTTTTTGTTGTTGAATTTGGATGCTACTTCTTCGGGGGGTGCGTGTTGTTCTTGCTTGTTCCTTCACTTCTTGGTCTTGAGGTTTTTTTCGCGGGAAAGAAAGTTTTTGTAACATTTATTTTCTTTTGTTTCTTTGTTGTTTCTTTTTTGTTAATGAATACGATGGAATTTGAGGGTCTAAGTAATCGAGACTCACAGTGTTTTGCCATTGTAAAGGGATTCATTGGTTTGTTTTCTTTCTTTCATTGGTTTTGTGTAGTGACTGTTAATCTGATTTTTCGTTCACAGTTAGTAGACAAGGATCCGGGAAGAGCAATTTCCTTGTTTTGGGCCGCCATCAATGCCGGAGATCGCGTTGAAAGTGCTTTGAAGGATATGGCCTTGGTGATGAAGCAACTGAATAGGTCAGATGAGGCAATTGAAGCTATCAGATCTTTCCGTCATCTTTGTCCTTCGGATTCTCAGGATTCTCTTGACAACATTTTGGTTGAACTGTTTAAGGTAAAAGCTGGTGGATCCTCTTTTCTTTGTGGCTGTTTTTTGTGTCGTTAACTGAGACAAGATTATAATTGTTGTATGTATGTTGTTGATACAGAGGTCTGGCAGGGTTGATGAGGAGATCGCCATGCTTCATCACAAGTTGAAGCTAATTGAAGATGGCTTAACCTTTGTGGGAAGGACTACAAAACAAGCAAGGTCACAAGGGAAGAAGATTCAAATAACTGCTGAGCAAGAGATATCTAGGTTTTTCTTTTTATCCGTGTTCTTTTATCATTTTACATCAAGTTTATCAAGTTTATTGACCTTGTACCTTTAATTGACTTTGAATTTCTCTCTATATATGTAGGATACTGGGCAACTTGGCCTGGGCTTACTTGCAAAAGGAAGACTATAAAACTGCTGAAGAACATTACCGGTGAGCTTTTAAGATGCAATCAAAATGGACTTTGTGATTTATCTTTTTCACTTTGGAGAGAAAAGTAACTATTCCTTATTTGGTTTTACAGAAAAGCATTGTCTTTTGAGGTTGATAGGAACAAGCAGTGCAATTTGGCAATATGTTTGATGCATATGAACAAGATCAAAGAAGCAAAGTTTCTACTCCAGGCAGTACGCACCGCTACAAAAAATAGAAAGATGGACGAGTCGTTTGTTAAATCATTTGAACGCGCTTCTCAGATGCTAATTGATATAGAGACATCATCATCAGAGAATGCATCAATGATGAGTTTGTCTCAGTGCTCTTCACTAGGCTCTGAGAACTTAGTTAGAAAGAGCTCTGATAGAGTTAAGAGTAGGACAGAAAACCAGTCTGACACATCTGAGGGGGATGTATCTCATGCCAGGAGGAGATTGTACCAATCCCCTGATCCTGGTAGAAGAGACCTGAATCTGTATGTTCCTTGCACAAAGCCGAAAAGATGTTCATGGGGCTTCAACAATGGATATCGAAGGGAAGCTTGGGGAGATTTCCATTCAGATTTTAAACCTTCATTTGGGACTCCTCCTCCTAATGATAAGAATGTCACAAGGACTCTAAACTCAAGAGAAAATGGTATACTAAAGTGGAGGCAAAGTACACTGGAAGATCCTGCTATACTAAAGAATAGAGATGCAACAGAAGCAGCTGTGGAGTTTACTGAGAAGGAGAAATCTGCTGCAGGAGACAATAGCCATAGATCTATGATGTCAGAATCACATGTCATGGTTGAGAATGGTACCGATGACTTTGCTTCAGGAAATGGAAAACCATACGAGAAGAAGAGTTGGGCAGACATAGTAGAAGAAGAACAAAACGAAGAGAATGGCTTCTTTAGTGGATATGTCAATTTTGATGGCGAGGATGGTGCAGAAGTTTTTAATGATGAAAATGAAGACTCCAACATAATCTATCAAAGTCCTTGGCCACAGAATCGGCCTGAATGGTCAAGCAAAAAACATGAATCATTGGAACAGAAAGATGGATACTATGCATCTGGGAGTGTCATTTTGTCAAGGAATCCAACAGCAAGGCGTTCTCTGTGTTTCAACCCGGAACTGAGTTCAGAATCAGCATATTCCATTTGCACATCAAAATCACCAAAAAAAGCTTCAAACTTGGAAATCCGGGACTCATTAGTTGGGGAGAAGAAGCTAACAAGGAGAAGCAGGTTACAGGTGTTTCAGGATATTACTCTTCTCCCTGAAACCCCACGTTTTGTCTAAGATTTATTTGTCTCTACACAAGTATCCTTATGGATGGGAAGGATTACATTGTTGGCTTAAATACAGGATCTTATGGATGGAGAAGGATCACACTGTTAAGAGTTATTGGTTTAATTACAGGATCATGGATCACATTTATTGAAAGAATTTGTCCATCTGTAGCTTATTCTTTCATTCAAACGCATGTTTTATTTGTAATAAGTTCTGTAAATCCATGTTCATCTGCCAGAATTCTGTAAAATAGTTGCCTCTGGTTGTAGTGAAACTGGAAGAGAGTGCCTATTTCTGGTACACTCACAGATTGTTCTTCAATTTTCTAGTTTCATTACTGACTGACATTATGCACTGCTACTTCTACAATCAATAAAAAAAATGTGCTTCTCTTTGTTCCTATATTAGGATTTGTAAAATATTTGCATGCTTTCCATAGTTTGTCCTGGTGTATTGAAACTGGAAGAATGACTACTTCTGTTCTGGTACACTTCTATATTTGCTTGATTTTCAATTTGAGTTCATCATTACTAAAAGTTATGCACTGATCCTTCTCACAATCAATGAAAGAAAACTAGTATGTATTGATTTTTCTACATTCTCTGAAAAAACACTTTTTATACCTTTTCTTACAATTCACATAACCAGTAAGAACAGAACCATGCAATTTTGATGATTTCAGTATCTTTTTCATTGTTTGTAGCGTTTCCTTTTGGCGTTGTTGAGGACTAAATAAACTGAATTCTTTAAGAATAAATTAAAAAAAACATAACAGTGTAAAAAAAAAAAGCATAATGTGACGATTAAATTACGCGGAAGTGTGACTTCCGTCAAGGATACTTGCCATGCATAAATTATTTTAGGGTATATTTTTTTTACATTATTTACAATGGAATGATATTAGAAAATAGTTTCATACAGTAAATGTGTTTAAATTAAATTGTATAAAAACCACCAATTAAATTACATAAATTTGAAACGATGAAATTTAGTTATCTTTTTTGATAAAAAATTATCGTGCAATACTTATTAATATTAATTTGCATTCAATCAAAACGTTTTTATGTGGAGATCATGCCCAATCGATTTTTGGATAACAAATTCAAGCTCTTATTTTTTTAAGTGAAAGTTTAATTTTGATATGTTTTTGCTGTAAGACATTTACAGTGAAAAAACATTAGAAATCATTCCACCATCATTTTTTTTTTATTTAAAGTGATTTTCATTAATTAATAATATAATTTTTCATATTAACGATGTATTAAAATTAAACCCTTAGAATGACTATTATAACATTAATAATTTTAATTATGTATTCACCCATAACTGAATAACAAAATAATCGTTTATACTATCAGTAAATTTTAGTTAAATTAAAAAACTTTTACACATTCTTTGATTTTCATATAAAATAAAATTAAAACATTTTTTTTTCTAAACTTTCCAAGTTGACCAATGCTTAAATTTCTGTAATCAATACTTAAAAAATCACCACTAAAACACCATCCATTATAATTAGTTTAAAACTTAATCATCTCATAACCTTAAACGGAAGCGAAGAGACAAGCGAACATAGCGGAGTGGTCTCTCTCAGTCAGTCCAACTCCGACCACAGAAACAATTCAACAACGATGTTTCCACCAACCATGGAATCTGCGCTTACAGCTTCTAACTGGAACCGTTCTTTGATTCGAATCCAAAACACTAGGCCACGCTTCTGTGCTACGCGCCCCACTGTAGTACGGTGTTCTATCGACTCGTATCGTTTGTCCCAACTCACTCCCTCTGAGCTTCTGAGCCTCAAGAGCCGACCCCGCATCGATTTCTCTTCAATTTTCAGTGTGGTGAGAAATGGGTTATCCTCTTTCCCTTTCCTTTCAGATGGGTCATTCTCAAAATTTTTCCTTTTCTTGCCCCTTTTCAGGTTAACCCCATTGTGGATGATGTTCACAAAAGAGGGGACGTTGCAGTTAAAGAGTACGCCTCTTTCTTCTTTGAATGTCATCTATGATCTTGTTATTGTTTGTGTGTGCTCTCTTACGTTCTTTGCTTATTTAACTTCACCTTTGGGTTTTGTAGGTATACTTCAAAGTTTGACAAAGTTGAACTTGAGAAGATTGTTGAGGCTGTCTCGGAGCTCCCTGACCCTGTGGTATGTTTGTTTCAATATGCATACATTGTCAGGTCATGTTTGAATTGAAAAAAAAAAAAAAGTTTTTGTTTTCATTATTTTGCTTCTACTTTTAATTATAAAAATGTATTGTATTTCTTGTTTTCAACTATTTGTATAGAAAATAGTGAAAACACTGTCAACCAGTTAGAAATTGTCAGCATGATAAGTTTATTGAGTTTTTGTAAAAACTACTTCATAACTCTACCTAGATTGGTTGACAGACAAAACTCTATCAGTGCATAGAATTGATCTTTAACTATTTCAAATACAAATTTTTGAAAAGTAATGAACAAAGTAAAAACAGAAAGTCTCTCGATGCTTAGGAATTCATCTTCAACTATTTCGCAGTTTTTTGGTTGAAGATGTGCCTTTTATTACTATCCACTTTCTGTTTAAGTGATGTTGGTTTGGGGCACTTATTATATTCTTGGTTTTGTGCCTTTTGTTTTGCAGCTTGATCCTCCTATTAAGGAAGCCTTTGATGTTGCCTACGACAATATTTATGCATTTCATTCTGCTCAGAAGTCACCTGAGAAAAGTGTTGAGAACATGAAAGTATGACTATGCTCTTGCTTATAGGCTGACTAGGTTGGGTGGACAATCAGGGGCTTAATGATTCTTCAAGGCTGCATTGACACTGAGGATAATTAAACTTATTTTTGTGTGTTATTGAGTCAAAATATGAAATATTCGGTGGTATGATCTAGTTAATGTAGCTAAGTCTTGCAGCAGCATCTAGTAATAGTTAAATAATACTAGTACTGGAAAGATAAAATGGATATATTATCTTTTTCAGTTGTGATTATGTACTTTTTCTGTCTTTTTTAAGTATCTACCTTTTGAATTTTTTTTAAATTATTTTTATGTCATGTCATTTGGTTATTATGCCTACATGTTTATTTGTTCTTGGGTTCTTTTTATTACCCAATTTATGTGAGTTTTCTGAAAATCCCAGGGAGTCCAATGCAAAAGAGTTGCAAGAAGTATTAACTCCGTGGGTCTTTATGTTCCAGGGGGAACTGCTGTATTACCTTCAACAGCTTTGATGCTTGCAGTTGTACGTTGAATAATATTCAGTACTTCTTACGTCTTTCAATATTGTATAATTTTGATATTGTGTATTTGATTTTTATCTTGCCCGATTTAGCTGATGGTTAATTATTTTGTATACCAGCCTGCACAAATTGCAGGATGTAAAACTATTGTTCTCGCAAATCCTCCAACTCGGGATGGCACTACATGCAAGGTGTTTGTCTATTTTGTATGAAAGTTGTAGTTATGACGTTTTTCTTGTTCTGACCAATGTTTTTCTGCAGGAGGTATTGTATTGTGCAAAGAAGGCTGGGGTAACTCACATTCTCAAAGCTGGAGGAGCACAGGTTTGAAGCATGATAGTATAAGATAACATTTATCTGGTTTTGTCATCTGAATCTACTATCGTGATTTATCTTTATTCTATATATTTGTATCATTCTTTATAAATAGACCGTGATTCATATGCCATTTCTCTTCATTGTAGGCCATATCTGCTATGGCTTGGGGAACTGAAACTTGTCCAAAGGTGGCTAGCCTCTTTTTGACCCATCTTTATTGTTTGCTTCTCCATTATATTTAATGGATTCAACTTTATCCCTTATTATTTGTTTTCTCTGTATTAGTAATTGAGTATATCATGCTCAAATAGCATGTTTATTCATGATTTTATATAGTGAAACTCATTCCATAATAGATTATCAAACTTATCATAACACCCCTTTAATGGATTATGTAATCTTGTGACTAAACTGTACTTAAAATGTAACTAGAAAAAACTTCATACTTGTTTGATCATTTTAATTTTAATTGTGAATGTAATGAAATTTGCAGGTTGAAAAGATTTTTGGCCCTGGAAACCAATATGTCACTGCTGCAAAAATGATACTTCAAGTAACCAAGTTTATATTACATTAAAATATACGATCTGTTTTCATTAATACATTTCGTTTGTTGAATCTTAAATCTTCTTCATCTCTTTACCTATTGAAAGTCTTCTGCAGAACAGTGAAGCCATGATTTCAATTGACATGCCGGCTGGCCCATCTGAAGTTTTGGTCATTGCAGACAAGCATGCAGTTCCTTCTCATGTAGCTGCTGATTTGCTTTCGCAGGTTTAATAAGTTTTAAAATAACTCCTATTTTCTTTACTTGCAAAACATTATTCACCAACTGTCATTCATTCTGAAAATTTTTAATCTTTCTTTGTCATCAGCTTTAAAGCAAAATTCATGTTCTAGTGTAATTTGTACATTATTCTAGAAGCTTTTATTTCTAGTTTCTACATAATAATGTTAGTTTTTCAAAATTCAATATAGAGTGAACTCATAATACATGGGACATATAGGAAATAATAATTAATTGAAGATTTAGGGTTTCAAAATCACACTGATTAGAAACAGTATATAAAAAATTACTATAATGTTCAAAGTCTCAAACAGGCATGCTTCTGCATCATACTGCCAAGATATGACTTGAGGTTGATAAATCATCCCTTTTTGCCTGCATGCATACTTTGAAGATGATTTGTAACCTTTTAAGCTTCTTGTATACTGCCTATGTATATCTTCTAATCACAATTTTCAGGCTGAGCATGGCCCAGATAGTCAGGTTGTTCTTGTGATTGCCGGAGATGGTGTGGATATGAATGCTATACAGGAGGAACTCAGCCAGCAGTGCCAGAGTCTTCCTAGAGGCGAGTTTGCCACTAAAGCTCTGAGCCACAGTTTTATTGTGTATGCACGTGATATGCTTGAGGTCAGTCCTGTTATCTTGTTTCTTTCTTGACCTACTAAAAGCAGAGTGACGTATCCGGATTAAGAAGTATCAAGGTAGAGAGGGAGAGCAATTTCTCTGGAATAACTAGACCAGGCTGTTAGGTTTACGTGCCTGTATTTACACATTGCACAGTCAGTGTGATTATGCATAATATTGATTATACCTGTGTCGAGGAGCCATATAAGGTAGTCAAATTATCTTAGAAACCCTACAGTGGTTTCCCAAACACACTCTCATTGCCAAGAGAAGAATAAGAAAGATGGCTACACCCTAAAAATACAAAATAACTTATTATGCACCTCTTAAAAATGTTAAGATAATCTCTTGATATGTCATAACTTTCTCTGAATTATATCTTTAATTATTTTCAATGAACTAATAATCTATATTTATGTTCTGAATCTCCTCTCACGTGCTATGTTATGTCTCAATTCACCTAACATTATTGTTGGATTTTCAAAAGTAAAAGTTAGCTTAACATCTTTCAGGCTATCAATTTCTCAAACTTATATGCACCTGAGCATCTAATTATCAACGTGAAGGATGCAGAGAAGTGGGAGAGTTTTATTGAGAATGCAGGTACTGCTGCCTATGGATTGTCCTTTTGTTGCTTTTTTTATTGGGGGTTGATGGGCTTTTATTCCTTGTTTGTGTCTGCAATTTCTTAGAGGGTCAAATTCCTTTTTGATAATGTTATTTTGTATCCTTCTGATGGCATGACAGTTCAAGAATCCTAGATCTAAATGTTTGTCACTGCCTCTGTAGGTTCTGTGTTTTTAGGGCCTTGGACTCCTGAGAGCGTTGGTGATTATGCAAGCGGCACAAACCATGTCCTTCCTACTTATGGGTATGCAAGAATGTATAGTGGTGTGTCATTGGACTCCTTCATGAAGTACATAACTGTGCAGTCTCTCACAGAGGAGGGTCTAAGAAAACTTGGGCCATATGTAGCTACCATGGCTGAAATTGAAGGCCTTGAAGCCCACAGGCGAGCAGTTACCTTGAGACTTCAGGACATAGAAGCCAAGAACATAAGATGATGCTTCAATCCATTGTTCTCTTTATCTCTTGTAAGCTACCAACTTAGTTTTGGGAAAGTCTAGGGCAATTCGCATGATGAGATTTAGGTGGTATTAATAGCTTGAGGTTATCATTTCAAGTTCATGTAACTATTGTTGGATTCATGTTACAGATACGATTGCCTAAGTAGGTGATCTTAGTTTTGATCAATTAATAAATGCATCCTATGCATTTGCTGGACCATAATTTTTTTTTTCTGATAAGCTTGCTCGTATGTGCTCGTATGTACTTGTTCTCCGTGGCTAATAAAGTAATAGTTTCATGACTAAAGGGCATTGAGGAAACTTGTAAAGAGAGAAACCTCTATGTAGAGAGTGAAGTGAAATCTTGTAAGAATAGGGAAAATGTTTTCTTAATGAGTGTCTTTAACACATGTTAAAACATATTACCATTTATTAGATGTTTTTATTACATAAAACTTAAAATTTGTACGATTTTGTATGGACTAATGCCAATTAGTGTGTTAATAATGATTAACAAAATAAGAGCTACAAATTATTTGTTAGAAACGAAATTATATCAAATTAGGATATAAATGTAATTATGTGGTTTTTAAGTAATTAACAACTTTTCATATGATTATTGAAAATCTTACTTCGACTAGCAATTAAGTTTAGATTCACTACATTAAAATGATGTATAAGAAGTTATCAGCACCATCACTATTAAGATCCTTTTAATTAAATTCATTTTTACATCCTTAAGTAACATTGTTTGGTAATTATTTTTTATAAAAAAGGGGGCTTTCTACTTATGAGAGTTTATTTTTAATTGTATGAATCATCAACTATTTTGTGGGACTTGAGTGTTAGATTGTGTTCATCGCAATCCTTATGCAGGGGGAGGTACTTATGTGAACTCCAAAAAGCAGCCAAGGTCCTTCAGCAAATTTATGAAATTCTGTTTAAACACATTAGATATGCCGAATATGGTTGTTTCAACTTCTTTAAAGATTAGTACGAGGGACATTTTCTCATATCTTATTTTCTCATATCTTTAAAATTTAATCGAACACTTGGCTTTCATTCTCAAATGGATAATATGGAATGTAATGATTATCCTTTTTGAAATGAAAAAAGAAGTATTGGATGATTTTTTTCTAAAATATGGGAAGGTCCAACTTGGTATGCAATTTATTTTACATGGTCGAAACCAAAAATCACCTTAAGAAATACAATGTAGAGATGTTTTACTTTTAAAGGTAAGCATACTTTTACTGATTAATTCACCATGCGCTCGCAAACAGGCTGTTAGTTAAGTAATTTTGATTTGTTATCTGTGGCAATGCTACGATTGTAGCTTTAGCATCCATTCTTGAATTGACGCATGTTTAAAAGGTTTGGATGAGTTTTGAAACAAAATAATAAGCATAGCAGCAAACGGACTTTTACTAACTTAAGAAAACATATTTTATAAAGATGGACTAGTACAAAAGAGAATGTGTAAAACGGGCGAATATTTCATTTCAATTACTGTGATTTACATTATACAATAACATCCTCAGTTTGAGAAAAAAAAATTATGCTTGAAGGATGCAAGCTATTAGCTTTTGATATAACTAAATAATCAGTTGGTATATGGCTAGAAGCACAAGAATCACCAATATAAAACCAAGGATGATGGGAAACCCTGCCTAAGATGACGTCTCTGGTATTATGTGAACTTGAAACAGACCCCACAAAGAATGATACCCTTCTTCATTGAACTCCCAAGCGCAAAGTCCAAAATCCCCAATGAAGAAATGCTGGAGTTTGTTACCCAACAAGCATGCTAGTCTACCATTTCTGGAGCATGCTACAACCATAGGACTTCAAGCATTGTTGACTGGTTGCAACCATGTTCATCTATGGCCATAATCACAAAATACCTGGCCTCAACCACACAGCTGTCATAGATTAAAGAGCATTAGAAGAAACCTGAGTACGCACAATGTACAACAATTACTTCGTTCCTCTGTCATCTTAAGGGGCTAACAACCCAGCCAGTAATAGGATTCTGCCGCCGAAATCTTAACTTCCCATGTCCACCACTTTGCAATCGCTCGAGCACAGTATACGTAACTGAATCTGGTGTCAAACCTTGCTGCTTAAGTTTTGAATAAAGGTCCACTGCCTCAGCAGTTCTTCCACTCCTTTCAAGACAGTCAAGCAAAATATTATATGTGATCAAGTTAGGAGTGCATTCTTCAGCAAGCATTTCATCAAACAATCTACATGCCATCTCAACTTTATCCGTCTTGCCAAAGCACTCAATAAGTGTACTATAAGTCACAACATCAGGATTTAATCCTTTCTCTTGCATCTCTTTAAATCTCATGTGAGCTTCATCAATATCCCCATTCTTTCCAAGGCAATTGATCAAAGAGTTATAGGAAATGACATCAGGCTTACAATTACTATTCTCTAGTTCTTCAAAAATTTTAACAGCAATGTCTACTCTTCCAGCCCTACCAAAGCTGGAGATCAAAATATTGTACGTAAATATATCTGGTGGGGGGCCATCCAGTTTCATCTTTTCATAAAGATCATGAATATGTGATATTTGTTTCAACCTGCCAAGGGCTGCGAATGCCGTATTATACATGATGGTATCAGTGGTTATACCCTTTTCATGAATTCTATTCAGAAGGTCTATGGCTTCTGTCATTTTGCCAGCACTGCATAAACTCTCCAACATGGACATACAAGCTTCTTTGTCACCCTTGTCATGAAAGTTCCACATGTAGCAAAATAACCTATGTGCTTCCGAAGCATGACCCAATTTGCTTAAAGTCCTAACAAAGTATGCATATATCTGCTTGTTCATATATTTCTTTGATATATCCACAATGTTGTCTAGCTCATTAAGCTTCCCTTCAGCAATCAGAAGATTCAAAATCACACTGTACGTAAACTCATTAGGCTGACAATCATTCTCCACCATCTTAGAGAAAAGCAGAATGGCCTTGTCAACCATTCGCCCCTTGGCAAGCGCCTCAATCATAGTATTATAACCAATCAAATTAGGAGTACAGCCTTTTGCTAGCATTGCCTGGAAAAGCGCCAGTGAATCCTCAGTTTTGCCTGCTTTCCCAGTCATTCTGATCATAATAGTGTAAGTGAACACATCTGGCTCACAATATCTCCGCTTCATATCCTCAAAAACTTTATATGCTTTATCCACCTGCCAAAACAATTCATACACATGATAACTGACAAACAGGAGCAACAGATGTAAAATGTACTTCTAAAAGCAGTTTACAACACTAGTGGATGTCAATTAGATGTTCATCATCTATTGATACAAACCTATCTTAGAGTCTGCAGAACAACATGCCAATGCAAACTTCTAAAGTCTGCTTCTAGAAGTTAAAAATGAAAATTTAGAAAAGACAACTTGTACAAATTCTACTAATTTTGTATTATGGTAAGACTAATTTAAATTTCTTAGGAGTTTTTACAGTGTCTTGGAGGGTGTTAGAGTAGTTAATCCAATCAACAAGAAAAACCAGAAATAAAGGAGAACAGAAAGCAAGTGCAAACCTTTTCATCTTTGGCCAAAGCATCCAAAAGCATGTTGTAGCCAAAAATGTCCAACTTATAGCCACGCCTAACCATATCCAGATAAACCTGAAAAGCAGTAGAAGAATCCCGGGACCTCAAGTAGGCCTGGAGCAAGCACTTGTAGGTGTAAGCGTTGAGTCTGAGGTCCCACTTCTTGACCAGCGCAACGCAGCGTTCCAAGTCCTCGCCGGAGCCGAAGAAGCCGACGAGGATGTTGACGGTGGAGATGGAGCCGCGGACGCCATTGCGGTGCATGTGGCTGAGGAGGTCGCGGGCCTGGTCGAAGCGCGCGGGGTTGGTGGACTTGGAGAGGATGAGGAAGAGGCGGTTGTAGGTGAAGGACTCGTGGCGGAAATCGGGGGAGAGGGAGGGGCAGAAATGGAAGAATTTGAGGGCGAGCGAGGGGTTCTTCAGGGCTTTCAGGATTTCGGAGGCTTCGAGAGGGGAGAGGGAGAGGGAGAGAGATTGGAGATAGTCGGAGAGGTCGGAGAAGGGGTCGGAGAAGGAGGAGGGCGGTGGGGAGAGGAGGATTTGGGTGGCTTTGCAGATGAGGTCACGGCGGGGGAGGAGGTAGCCTCGCGGGTCGGAGGGGAGGGGCGGCGGCGGAGTCACCTCCGCCGCGAGGGAACGGCCAGTGGGGGCGGAGGAGGTGATCCTGGCGGTGTACTTTGTGGCGAAGCGGCGGCGGAGATGGAAGAGGTGTGGGGTTTTCATTTGTGGTTGGGTTTGGTGGGGTTAATGGGATAGTGTTGGTTGGGTTCTACTTCTTCTTCACCATGCTTGCTTACTTCCGCTTCCAGAATGCAAGCTTGTAATTTGCACAAAAGGAATATTTTAAAATTAAGGAAAAGAAGAAAATGTAGATAAAAAGATTTAACATTTTTTGTATTATTGTTTATATTAGTTCTTCAAAATCTATGTTAGCACATTTGTTTTTGTAACTTTTCTGTCCTAAAATCTTAAAGATGCATACATAATTTCATTTATATTTCTTCATTATTTTAGATTTTTAAAATTGGTTTTATTTGAAACTAGTATAATATTTATGCTCTCGCACAAATTAATGTACGTATTAAAATTAAAAGTATTGATGTTATCATAATATTTTATTTTCAAAGTTTGAAGATATTTTAATTGTCAAATAAATCATATTATAATAGATAATCTAAATATTGATATCCATGACTTAAAAGGAAAAAAGTTACATGTTATTTTTGAAATACAGTGAGATGACTTTAATGTAGAATATGTATAATTTTAAATGATTGATACAATAAGAGGCAATATGTGAAGAATTTATTTGAAAGTCTATTTTTTATTTTAACTTCAGCTGTATGTGTTACTGAAAACTAATGTATATAATAAGCAAATATAAACATTTTTTAATATAACACATGTAATAATTTCAAACGCGATCATTGTTAATTTATTTTTGCACCATTATTATAAGTCATCAACAATTTAAGTTATCCTTACTAATTAAAAAGGGAGTTTTCACAACATAAGCAATATCATTGAAACATAAGTACAATTTAAATTATTTAATTTTAAGGATATTTTGAAATAAATTGTAAATTTATAATATTATTAATAAAAACTAAGTTAACTAATTTTATTGGTCACAATTAAATGTTTGTTTCTTGTATATAAAACATTTATCAACTGAATGAATTCCTATATTTTGATAAATTGGATATCCATCAATAAAATATTTATTAACTGAATGAATTCTTATAATAATGAGTAAAATAAATTTAAATAAATTTTACCACATTTAAATGAACTAATGCGTTACTTTAATCAATTATACCGTCCATATAATCAATGGTCGACCGTATAGAAGTGGAAAGGGAACGTCATAAATGGTGGGCTGGTGTTACGAGAAAATAAAGCTGTTTGTTATTTAGAAACGAGAAGATAAACAATGTCTATCTGAAAATTCATTATTCTACAATAAAATTGAAATTATTTGGAGCAAAATGTCAATCACAATTTACGCCCATTATTGTAAATGGCTGGAATAATCACACATCTATGACTATCTAGACCCGCCCTGATTAAACAGGGGGTACAGTGCTTCACATTTAAACATTAATACAATAATCCCCTATTCTCTAGACCCAAATCCTGACTCACTGGACTAGTTTCCAATTACTCATGAGTATAATTTGCTACACCGGTGGTCCATTAAACACAAGTAAATAATGGTTTAACAATAATATAACCATGCACACAGATTAGAGGCATCAAGAAAAAGACCCCCAATTACAAGGTTCAACGGCACCCGGGTTCTCCTTCGTTGGTTGAAAAGATTGGCCTTGGTTCGCGCATCCATGCCTAATCAAGCTTGACATTAGAATATAGAAGCGTGTCCCTTGTGAGCGGCATATTCAGGAGGTAGCATATCTGCCAGCAAACAAATAAATTAGTAAAATATTATACATCAATCTCAACATTACTTATCCACCATTGTATAAATGACGGATCCTAAAGGACCTATTTGCGTGATTGATTATCCCACATATGAGGCATACTTTCTAAAGAGAGACCCTTGGCTAATTGAAAGAAACTAACACTTCTTCTGATAATAGCACCCACTGGATTTCCCTGAATAATTACCCTGTCCCAGCTGTAATCAAAATAAAAATTCTTCCAATATTCAGCTAGACCTTGATGATATTTTAAACCAAACACAAAGGGTGTTTTCTTTCAATTTTCCATGCTTTTATCTAAATATATTATTTTAATATTACTATTTATTTTATCTAATACTTACCCCCATAAGGGTTGAAACGAGCAATATAATTCCAGTTACCCAAGCAAGGGTTCTCCTAACCAACACCACTTCTGGCAATGTTGCATTCAGTGCACTTGTTTCTGCCAACCATCGAGCAGGATGGCGAGGAGTAAAGATTACATCAAACTTCTTTTCCAATTCTTGTGTAGTAGCCACATGACAGTAGATTATTCCAACAATTTGACCTGCCCAGTAATTGATCATTAACAGGTTAAAATAAAGCAAAAGAACTTTTTAGATCAATATTGTCGACATCTGATGATCAGAAGAATGAATGATTAGCTAGGAGGTTGCTAGTTATTTGACCGGGTTTTCTATATTAAAGCAAATCATTGCCAATATTGCAAGGCTTTAATTTAGAATCAAAATCATACAGCATTATTTAAACCCGAAAAAGTCACCTTCATATGCTTCTTGCAATGAACTGACTATCTTTGACAAAGTTGCATACAGCAATTCAACTCCATGCTCAGCAATACTTTCAGTTTCATATTGCTCTTGCAAAACCTGGCTCATGTTAGTAAAAAAAAAAAAAGAAAAGTTAAATTTCATCTCAATAGCAACAACAATGAACACATATCGCAGATTGATATGAACAAAGGATTTCGCACCACTGCAATGAAAGCATAAAGAAAATGTCACCACTCTCTTTGTACTCCAAAGTACATCACTAGGGGTGTTCACTGCTCGGGTTAACAGATGACTCAACTTGACGCAATCCAACCCAATTAGATTGGGTTGGGTTTCATTTATAATTGGGTCAAACCCAACCCAACCCAATTCAATTGAATTAGTTATGAAGTTTAAGAATAAGATAACTGTTAAATTGAAACTGAAAAGTAGCATTTTAGAATGCACTTCAGTTTCACATATTGTTACTGTGCATTTAAACACTCTGGCCAAGAATGCAGCCATTTAAACAGTCTTGCTGATTGTTCTATTGTAATTGTGCATATTGTGGAAAATGATGCAAAGCCAATAAACCACTATATAGCAGATAATGTTGCACATAAAAATGATGGAAACTATGAATTTACGACAGTAATGTAGCTTTATCCTAATACATAATTGCCAGCAGTTATTGGTTACACATAACTGCCATCCTACAGTTTGTAATACGGAACTAATTACTGCGTTATCTTCTACACGTAATCCTAAAGTGCCTAATACATATCTGTTTTCTGTAGCAGTTAATAACACAACTGTCATAACTTCCCCTAACTCTTCCGTGTGTATAGTGCAAGTTGTCATTCCAGAAATTCAAAGGAAAAAAGGTAAAGAAGAAGAAAACGAGTGAAGAAGAAAATGGCATACATACTTTAATGCCATTGAAGCATCCCGTTAACAGCTCGGCAGGACTCTTTGTACTCTGCGATAAATCATCATGCAATTGAATTGCTCTTTGGACATTACGCACAAGAGACATAAGACCCAAAACAAACATCCTTTCGGCCTTCTGTAAACACACATATGTGGAAACCTCCCAGTCAGTCTTAACAACTTCACGTGTAAGCAGATAAAATGCCTTAAAATCTTCATCATACCTCTGACATATGGAAATTCACTGAGGCACCATTTGCCAATGGAATGGAAAGCACTCCATTTAATGGCACAGAGGCATCAGGAGCATATGATCCAGCTAGCAAAGATGACTAAGAAAACAAGACAACGTCATTTTCACATATAACATGATAATGTGGAAAAGCTCATACATGTATAATATAAATCAAAACTAACAAAATCACTGATTTCTTTGTCAGTCCAGTCTTCCAGTTGATCATCCAAAGAAACCACAGAAACATCGCTTTCATCTGCATAAATTAAAAACAAAATGAAAATAAAACGCTTCTTACAAAAAATTATTAAATGCCTACCAACATTTTCATTATATTCTCTTTCTTTTCCAAAATGCACATTTTAAAGCCTCACCTGGGAGTCGAATGTCAACTTTATCTGAATTTATACTCCAAAATGAATTGCTGAGCATTGGACTATCCTGGGCAATTTTCCCAAGACCTGCATGCACAATTCATTACAATTATCTTTCTGTGAAAGAGAGAACATAATATAGAAATTGATGATTATAGTTAATCCAAGGCCAGAGACCATTGATTCCATTCACTTCCAGCAAAAATACAGCACGAGGCCTCTTGAATGGGTTAGGACTCAGAACCTCATTCAACTGCAGAAAGACATAATATTATCATCAGTCAACCTATATTATAAGTATCACGTAACATGACTAATGTGGTGAAAACAGAACACCACTAATGATTTCGAAGGACCTTGGATGAGCTGGCAGCTGAAAGGGTGGAAGGAGGAGCAAAACCAAGCAAAACTGACACAGCAGCGCTGACATCCTGAAGCAACAATGAAGGTTGCTGCAAAGTGGAATTGTACCATCCAGTGAGATCATCATTATTGATTTAAGCATTGAACAGAATGCAGTAACATCAATCGTGAAAATAAGGGGAACATGGAAAAGATGAAAATGAAGAGAATATTCAACTTTAAATTCAACAAAAATCAATCTCCCCCAAAATGAACAAATGTGAAGATAAAATTATAATATAAGTTATAGCAATACAATTAAAATTGTGTCCTTATAAAGATATCATTTGGAAGAATTTAGATTGGACGCCCAATCATACAATATAAACAAGAGAAGATGTTGCAATTCAGTCATCACATATAACGAGAGTTCGTATTCATTCGTCAAGTGTCACTTCCCCCGACGTTTCCAACACTAACGAACGACAAGGCCGAAGGCTCATATGCATGATTTATTCACAAGATTCCAATACGGATTTTAATTTATCTTTTCTAAATTGTTCGCACTAAATTTCGAAATCAACTAAAAATCGATGTTCGATAGAACAGTATTGAAATAAACGACTGATGTCTCGCATCGGTCAGCGAGTTGAATTGGATGGTAACATAAAATGCAGAAACGAGATAAAAGAGGAATCCGAACCTGATCGTTTGATGATCTGGCACGAAGGAATTGATGACTGGAACTATCAACGAAGGTGAGTGAACCAGAAGCCTCAACCTGCGATAACACAAAAAACCGAATAAAAGAAAGAGGAAATCGTTAGATCGAAACCACCATCGAGTGCGTACGGGCTCGCCAGATTGAAGAGATTACAGAGAAAGAGAAACTAACCCTGATTTGAGGAGAGAAGAAGGAGACAACGAGGAAGAGGCTCCAAATAACGGAAACGCGAAACTCCATGGCAGAGAGAAAGATAGAGAGATCCAGAGGTTCTACTTCAGCAACGTGCTTCGTTGTTTCTGGCAATAATGAAACGACAATTGCACTCAGAAAACAGACTAGTTTGGGCTTTTTACTTGTATTGGGTTGGGTTAAAGTTTCTTTTAGCACCCCTTACTAAGAGCAAAGTCCCATGGTTGTGAGAAAAGTTCCAATGGTTTAAGGGTAAAAACAGTTTGGATCGTATAATTTAAAAATAACTTTTACTTCCTGTAGCCCATAGTTGCCAACTGTACCCCTACACTAAGAGCAAGGCTAAAATATCTTTCGTAGGGCTGTTGCTATTGCAGCTATTCGATTATATCTTCTTTTGTTGCCGTTACACTCTGTTACAGAGAGAAGAAGAATAGAGAGAGAAAGTTGTTCCGAAAAATTTGTTCAACAATATATTATATATGTTTCCAAATTATTTTAAAAATTCTGCTTTGGAACACATCTTATATACTCTAAAAAGTTTTTTTTTTTCTAAAACATGTTTTTAAAAATCCATTCTAAAAAGCATCTAATATATCTCAAAAAGTTTAAACGTTTCATAATATATTTCATGAAAATTTTGTTTAAGAAATTATGTTTCAGAAATTCTGTTACAAAAATCCTGTATTCTAAAAATTCTAAAAAACTTCTTTTAGAATATTTTCATAATAAAAAAAAATCAAGAATCCGTCTTTTTAAAGAATAAAATAGTTATTTTAAAAATTATATAGGTGAAGTTAGAAATTATTGGGATGCAGATCCAAAAATCTACTATAAATTATATAATTTGAAACTAAAAAATTCATTTTGAATTTCACAATTCAAAATAATACTAAATTTTAAATTATATTTTCTAATTTAAAAATATACTTTAAAATATGCAATTAAATAATGTATTTAAAATTGCAAAATTTTTAATTTTTGTGTGCATAATTTAGAAACACATTTCAAGTTGTACGATTTAAAATATGTAATCTAAAATATACTCCACGTTAAATGAATAAAATATTAATTTATTTTTTAAAATAAGTGTCATGCCATTTTTTTTGTAAAAAATTGATAATTTTAATTATTCATAAATTTTAAATTTTGGTATAGTAAAATAATATTAAATTATTTCCATAATAATTTTATATTAAATTAATATTGTAAATAATTTTTATATTAAATTATTCTTGTAAATAATTTTTAAATTTAATAATTTTCATAAATAATTGTCCGTTTTAAACTAATCGTCGCTTATATTATGGATAGTGGAGATTCAAAATCAAGAATTTAATAAAAAAAATAAACAATATAAACTAAGTGAGTTTTTCTAAACTGAAATCACCTAATAAGTTGACATGCATGTATCATAACATAAGCGTATAGGCTTAAGATTAAATTATATATTATAGCGGGAGACAAATTAGAAAATGCATCCATTCTATTTAATTTTTATATATGATATATTTGTTTCTGTTATGTAATCTCTTTGAATTCCCTATTCTTCCTTAATCTATACAATGGAGAGTTTAATGTTTTAACTCTTGATTAATTGTATAAAAGATTAATTAAAACTAAGAAAATTAATTAAGATTTCTAATTTAAAAAAATAATTGAATTTTCAACAAACAAGCATTTAAAAGATTAATTAAAACCAGTAAATTAATTACGATTTCTAATTTAAAAAATAACTAAATTTTCAACAAACAAACATTTAAAAAAGATTAATTAAAACCAGTAAATTAATTAATATTTCTAATTTAAAAAAATATTTAAATTTTCAATAAACAAAGCATTTAAAAACAATTCCTTTCTTATATATTTAAATCAATATCAACAGCGAAATACGAACCGTTAATTTAAGAATGAATTTTACTGTACCAAATCTCATAATTCAACCTGAACTTATAATAGAATTAATCCAAAAAAGTTTACTCTCTATAAGAAAGTATAACTAAAATATTTCAACTTAGACAAATAAGAAAACTAAAATGTGTTCCTACTTTCATATTCTACAGTCACAGTAAAACTCTTTTTTCCCTTGAAATTTATATCTTTTATAAGTTTTTTTTTCAAAAATCTTAAAAATATATTTTGTTTGATATTTTATTGATAATTTCTAAGTTTTTAATATTTAGAATTTTCAAATTTTGTTTTGAAGTTAATTATAAATTATATTTCTTTGTATCTTGTGTAAAATATTTGTTTTCAAATCTATTTATAATATTTTTCATATTTTATTCACTCACTTATATTTTATTTTATTTTTATTTTAATTTAAAGAAATAATTTGAAATTTTGCTTAATTAGACTCAGTTACAGTAATATACGTTTCATGAAAATCTGTTATTAGACTGTCTATTCCAACTATCTATCTTTTCAATGGTACCATTAGATCATCTAATATTGTTTGTAACTATTAAATCCTCTACTGCACTAAAATATAATATTAACAAAAATAAAAATTAAGGTTTAAATAAATCCAATTAAATGAATCTTAATTAAAATAATAAATTTATTATTAATTACGTTGAAAAGAGTCGTAATTAAAAACTTATAAATGTAATTAAAATTATACTTATAAGTACATCATAGCATGTTAAATATAATTTGGTTTGAAGGACGAAGCAGTGTTGTAAAGCTTGATTGGGTAAAACTTTGAACTATACTACACTATATGCTAAATTTACATTGTCAGTGCATGCTTATATTTTTGGTTTATCTTTAATTATGTTACACCTTTAATCCAACTATAGTTGAGAAAAAGGGTTGATATTTACATATTATTTTTATATTGATGTAATGTTTATTTCTAATATTAATTTTTATTGAAAAATAATTTTCTTCTACTATATGAGAAAGAAAAATAGTTATGTTCTATATAAAATAACTTAACACATTTGGTTAATTAATAACAAACCCTCATGTATGATAATTTTGTTGTGATTTGGAAGCTCATTAAAGAATGATGAAAAAAAATATTTCTATATACTTTAATAACAAAATATTTTTTTCTATTTTTATTTTAATCAAAATGATTTTGGTAAGAAAGAGATAATAAGAAGGCGAAATGAATAAAGGAAAGGTGAATAGTCTGGTAAAGAAAAATTGTGAAGAAATGAAAAAAATTGTGTGGGCCTCACACAATTTGTTTTCTTTGTTAAAAAAAAAAAAAAAACCTCGTGAAACCTAATATGATATATTACATTTGTAATAGATTATATTTGCATATGTAGCAAATTTAAGTGATAAGATCTCCCTGTGTAATTTACGTTATGAATAATCACATGTTTAATCACTCCGCGTATGAAGTCAATTTGGACATTAAATATAAGTTTAGTTAAAACTCCTTTAAAATGCTATAAATAAAATAAATTCAAAGTATTTATTGTTAATAAAATTAAATATTTATTTTTATATTTAAATCTTAACGAACCTCAACGCTTGAAAGTGTTTATAGACGTACCCAGTCAATTAATAAAGGTTGGAATAATTCATCTAAAAAAAAAAAAAAAAAAAAAAAAATTTAAAA
>Ga0209489_100075_pt1 | contig 136991 bp, 126 predicted proteins | sample SiratrowhiteBW_FD_187527 | JGI IMG/M metagenome (GOLD analysis project Ga0209489, IMG submission 187527) | Root nodule microbial communities of legume samples collected from California, USA - Siratro white BW (SPAdes) (version 2) | ecosystem: Host-associated > Plants > Roots > Nodule | place...
TGGCGACGCTCATCATGACGGCAAAGCTCAATGACCTCGATCCGCAAGCCTGGCTGGCGGACGTCTTGGCCCGCATCGCAAGCACACCGCAAGGTCGGCTCAATGAGCTGCTGCCTTGGGAATGGAAGAGAACCCCCGTTCAGTCTGCGGCCTGATCGGGCCACCGCACAACGCGATGATCCCGCGGCCCTCACCGGACGGTTACCAACTTTCGCCGATGCCCAAGTGAGAACCGTGGCGGCTCAACCAAGGAGCCGGCTTCGCCTAAACATAAAACCGGTCGGTGTGAACCTTCTGGCTACCTTCAGCGCGGGCTTCTCGCAGCATTCCAGCGCGATCTTTTGGGAAAGCATAACATCTCCGATCGGCAGATTACCACGCGGCATGAAACACAGGCCGCACGTAGGGCGGCCCTTTTCGTCGATCTCACAGACGTTCGTCGACGCGCCCGCGTAGATCCGATATTGCGTGCCAGTGTCGCCACCGATGACCTCGAAATAGCCTTTTCCCGCGAACTGCGCGCGCTGCGCCGGCGATACCACGTCCAACAAGAGCTGCAGCGAGCGGCCCTCCGGAGTTCTCTCGGCGCCGTGTCTGATGAAGAGTGCCCGAATGGCTCTCGCCCGCCGGCGTTCATGTCGGCGAGATGATCTCAAGCCCAACATGGTCCGCGCCGATCACCCGCCGACCAGCCTAGGGAGGAAGACGGTTGCTTCGCGTTCGGGTCAAACGATCGCATTTGCGATACTTGACCCGGACCCGTACGGACTGCCGCGGTGAGGCCGGTCCCGGTCAGTTCGTAGAACCGCCGCTCCGCCTTCTCGAGTTCTCGTGCGTCATCTGGATTGAAAAAGTGACGGCCGTCACCGGTGCTGTCCATCACGATCTGGATCGCCATGATCGTCTTCGTCGGAATGATGATGGCCAAGGACCTGATCCAAGTATCCGCCGAAGTCGCGAAGTTTCAAGACAAGAAGAGGTCAGCGCAACGCGCGGCTCCGAAGGAAAGCTATGCCGGTGACGCGGCGATACGCCCGGCATCAACAGTGAACCCTGCCGAGCGGTATTAGATTCCGATCGTACTATGAGCGCTCCGAGCGGAGCATGTGCTGGAGAGCCAAGTAGGAACCATTCGCAGAAAGGAGATTTGGTTTACGAGATGCATTTCGAAGGGTTTACCTATGGCCATCGCTGCTTTTACAGGAACAACGCCGCTGTTTCTTCCTGAACGTTTTTTCATCGGGCGACTAGAAGGTTGGGCAGTGCTCGAAAGTCTAGTTGGTGGACTACTGAAGCGCGCAACGATTGCTGGTCACGGCGAACTAGATGCGGACACTGATACAGTGCTTTTCATCGAGGCATATACATTTGACGATGGTCATAGCGACACTCTGCATTGGACGATCCGCAAAGGTGAGGAAGGCAAGTATACGGGCCTGGAAAATCGACTGGAAGGTGAAGCCATTGGGGAGCAAGCCGGTTGCGCATTCCATTGGAAATACACGCGCGATACACCGCAAGGGGACGGCAAATCGTTCAAGTTGAATTTCGATGATTGGTTTTATGGAATCGATGAACGAGCTTGCATAGTCCGCGGCCGTGCTGGCCGTGCTGGCATCCCGTTTGCGACGGCGCACGTTACTTACCACAAGCTTTAGCCTCGCTGGTGTCCGGCCACTGCCACGGTGCCTAGCCGGTGGCGCAGGAACGGTCAGCTCTTCTGGCGCGAACTCTTCATTGCACTGATCGCAGCGGCGCGGGCTTTTGAGCATCAGCGCATTGACTCACGCAGTTGTGGCGGAATTCGGTGGGCGTTCATGTTGTTGGGTGATGGCGACAGCCGGTCCGCTGTCGATGATCTGCGGCAGGCCCGTGAGTTGGCGCTGCTCATTTGCAAGAGCGAGGATGCCATTACGGCGTTCCTCTCTACTGCGATATCGCTGCACGCGACCTGTTGCTGCCGTGCGGCGATATCGTGATGGTGTTATCTATTGTGTTGCGGATCAAGCGGACGCTGGATGGTGCAGAGATCGATAACATTATTTGGGACGTGGAGACGCGCAAGGCGTTAGCAATTGAGCATCGGCGCCGCGCTGAGTGGCGCAGGGCCGAGCTGGCGGCGAGCCGCTTTCGTGACGCATGCGATCACGCCAATGCCGCAGCCGTGCCACGTTCTGCACCAGAATCGCATGCGGTAATCGACAACTTGAGGATCAGACGACACGGCGGATGTAACCGGCCCGATGATCTTGAAAGGCCCCGACGTGCAACATCGTCGGGGCCTTTTGCTCATTCCCGTTCACCCGCTATTTCGCGGCCTGCTTGCTCGGGTCATCGGCCGGATTGACATAGTTGATAGAGAAGGGCCCGGGTCCGGCGATTTGCACCACGGTCTCTTCAGTGGTCCAGGCATAGTGGTTCATGCCTGCTGGCATTCCTGCAAAGCTCCGGCCTTGAGGGACTGCCCTTTGTCCTATCAAAGCTTGTCGCCGAGACTGACACGGAAGTCACCTGAGATAACCGTCACGAACTCGTCGGTGAGATGATTATGGACCGGGACTTTATAGTTGGCCGGGATCTTTAGCCGCATCGTGAACAGCCCCTCCTTGCTGGGATCACCAGCGACAACGGCGAGCTGCGCACCGGGCGGGATGGTCGGTGGTGCGGGACCCCACTTGATGTCTTCCACATTTACCGGAGGCATCATTGCATCTCGGCGGCGTGCAATGCCGGCACGAGTTGTGCTGATGCTACGACAGCAAGGCCAGAAGCAACAGTAAATGATACGATTGATCGCTTCATTTCCTTCCCTCCTAGGCTACTCATCACTTCACTGAACACAAACTAGGGGGCGGGCATCCCCTCCTTCGAGCCCTCAAATGGCCTCCACGCTCGATGACGCGAAAATCGACATCGTTACCATCTTACTATGTTTGCCCGGCACGGTCACCTCGCAACGTACAACATCCGGGCGATGTCGCTGGCCTCGCTCTCGCACATAGCTTGCTTCACTGCCGACGCGAGCGCGTCAAGGTGTTCGGCAGGACCAGTTCCAGAATTAACTCGCAAGAACAACATCAAGCTTAATTCTAGAGCGTGATAGCGGCGGCGCTCCGGAGCCTTAGTGTCTGGCACGCCGGAAATTGCCGTCCGGTCCCTACTGGCGAAGTGGACGCACCATCATACTCGGTGCGGCCACTTTCGTCACAGCTTGGCACGCCAGCATGAGAGAGCAGCCAGAACGCGAAGCGCTTGATCTCATCGAGATGCGTCGCCAACTTACGGCACTCCGTTCAAAACACTCGGACAATCTCATGATTGCGTCGGTGTTGAACGGCTTGTTGGTGAAAGTCGCATTTCTGGTAGAGCCAACAGACCTTGCGCAAGAGCAGTATCTCCGATCGGAATTCGAACGAACGTTGCTAAAAGGTCAAAGAGATCACGGCACGGACGAACTCTGATTAAGCCACGAAGACATCGCGCGAGCATCTATTTCTGATCACCTATTGCGGTTCGTGCTTCTCACTTATATCTCGTGCAGCCAAGCTTAGCTCCAGCTCCCTGAGCTGCTCGACCAGCAGTTCGACGATCTGTTCATAGTCGGAGGGCGACAGCGAATGCACGCCGCGCAATCGCATCTCGTCTTGCAGAATGTGAGCCATCATGGCTTTGACGCTCATGCGCCCTCGTAAAAATAATAGTTCGGCATAAAATCAGTCTGAAGTAGACGCCAAAGATAGCGGCTGCGCAACGGCCGTAGAATTATGGACGCCAGGTGGCCCCATTTCGGACCTCTTTGTCGGCCCATTGCTTTGGCTTCGGTGTTTTCATGGTGCGGCGGTCCGCGTCGGGATTGATCCAAGCGTGCAGCCCGATCTGAAGGACCGGCCGTGGGCGAACCTCCTCCGGCCGATGTTGAGGCAATGGCAGAAGAGCCGGGAAAGCCAATGACAGAGAGCCTAAGGCCGCCTCCAGAGCGGCCTTAACTGTTTTGGATCATCCTTGCGACTAGTCGCGGTCGTGGTGGTGATGGTGTTCGTGGTGCTCGTGCCGGACGCCTCCACCTCCGGAATGCGCAATAGCGTTTGACGTGAGGGAGGTAGACAGGAGCATGGTCATGGCGGGCGGCGTGACCGCCGCGAATTTACCGCAGGTCTTCAGAAATTCACGCCAGTCGTCATCTTCCGAGGGCATGGCGTCTATCCTATGATTTGTTTATGCGGCTGCAATTAAATACCGCAAATTAAATAAATTAAAACTCGTAAATAGGTTCCAGTCACAGGAATGGTCAAGAGAGGCTGCCTTGCTTTGGCGTCCGGTGATTTCGCCTGTGGCTCGGATGCACTGCGGAACTGAATTGACTCGACCCCGACCCAAAAAGGGAATTCACTGGTTCCATTCATGAAGACAGCCGGTTGCACTCCCACACAGGAGGAGCCGCAGCGTGATCATCAGAGAACCCCATTTCGACACGTATTCGATCCCAGCGCGCGTCTGTTTTGCCATGGCGCTCGTGGGTGGCGCGCTACTGGTCGCCCTAGTGGTTACGAGCATCTACTTCATAAAATAACACGCTAAGAACCGTGGTACGGCGCATGATGTTGGGCACCATGCCTAGAGAGATCGCCATAACGCTCTGGTCCTAGCCGCCGCCTGCATAGTGGCATTCGGCGTCGCGGCGCTCGTATCCCGCATTTAGCAAGTAAGGCTCAGTCGGCGGCCTCTGTCATGCGGAAGACGGTTGCAATTCAATTTCTTTAGCCGACCGAAGCTCTTGTCACGCACGTCCACTGCCTCTCCCCGGCCGCCTATCCACCGCAGCCTCTGGCCCCTGCGGCGTCTATCTCGGAGGCTTTAATCCCCGCGAGGCGAGCCATTTTTCGATATCCGTGCAAGTCTGGGCGTCATCGGCTTTGGCCTGCCGGATCCCACGCGCATTTCGCAAAAACAGCAATCCTGCCGCTCGACCAGCCAGACGAGCGATCTGCAGCAGCCGTGCATTCATCCTCACCGTTGCCCCGCGCCGTCGCATTGCATTCCTCCCTCAGACCCTGGAGGAAGAAAGTAGGCTCGGAATGAAACGGTGTCATCATTGCTCTTGATGTGGAGCACGCGCGCCAGCTCTCAGTAGCATTCGAAAGCGATGTGAAGCATCAAGCGAATAGAATCTGCGGCTAACCGAACGCACAGCAAATGAGACCCCCTGAAACTCGAAATGAGTGCGCTTGCCTGCACCCTTCGCAATGAGCAACAAAAAACGGCTCCAGTTGTGGGACTGGAGCCGTCACCTTCCTTAACAGCGCTTCCGACATTGGGGGGCTTGAGTTTCGGAAGAGCACCTTCATTCTGAGATGCGTTTTTGGATCTCGTCAATGCTTTGCACTCATCCAGACAAAAAGTCAGACGATTGCGCTGTCATTCGAAGCTGTCAAACACCGGACTATCACTCGTCATTTTAATCTGCGAGACTTTCAATCCGAGACAAACAAATGGCTTGCGAAGAACAAGCCGAAGGAGGTTCGCAGTGGAGAAGGTGCGACGCTTGCGCGCGATGGGTTCGCTGTGCCGTCAACAGGCCGCGTACAACAGCATGAACAAATGGAACCTCCTCGCGGACGCGGAATGCTGGGAGCACTTGGCTGAGCTTGAGCTGTCGTCCCACTTCCGGGAATGCAACGTCGGTAGCTCGACCAGCTCGCTTGATCTGGGCCAGGTGAGAAAACCTTTGTAATAGGGGATGAGAACCGACCCACGGCCAACTGTAAAAACATCGGGGGCGTGCAATGAGTAACCGTAATCGGGCGTACAACCGCGTTGTCCTGTGCCTGCGCGCTCAGGCGCTTCTTTCTCAGCTTGCCGAACTTGAGACCCTTCGAGGCCGAGTGCAAGAGGCCGAGGAAAATACGGCTCACGGTCAGTCGGCAGACCCGGTGAAGTCAACCGTTCACTGATTGATCGCGGGTCTCGCGGTCGAGCGCGTGCTGCTGGGAGGGTGCGCTGCATCACCCGATTGCGCGCTCGCGTCAAAATACCAGAGTGGTAGAATACACTGCAAGAATTCGCACCAAACAGGGTGCATCGTGAGTGCTGCAAGTACCGGCGACGCGCGAGCGATGAACATCTTGCGCGAACTACACGAGGCCGAGACGGAGCTAGTCGGCAAGACCGTCGTTTTGAGTGACGGCAAGGCTGGCACAATTGATCGCGTCTTCCTCGATGATGAGCACGGACTTCGCATCTTGGTCGTGGGACATGACGGTCGCTGGCCGATTTCGACGGTGAAGCACATTGAAGACTGATCGGCCGTGCGCTCGGTAGCTGTGCCGCCGATCTATGGCGTCTCAGTCCGCGCATCGGCAGAGCGGGCAATGGAGGCGCGCAAGGTCGCCGACCGGCTTGCCTGTGAAGCGTGAATTAAACGCATGCTTGCCTTCCAAGGGCCTGGCCCAGCCATCGCCAGCGCATCGAGGATGCCCTTAACGCTGGTATCTGTATCTCGAAGTGAAGTGCCTCGGCTGCGAGACCCATCAGACTGTCGCACTCGATATTGTGCGGCGGCCGAAGACGACGGCGATCCATGAGCTGGAGCGATACATGCCCGTTTCAGCGTCTTCGCCTTGGCGCTCGCGTCCACACATCACGCTCGTTAAGGAACTGGTTACGGGTCGCTGTCACCATTCCCCTATTAGGCCGCCATAGGCGGCAGCCAATTCCAACAACGCTTTGATTTTTCGACACGCCCGGTTGGCGGTCTCTTAAAGGAAGAGGCCCAATGTTTAAGGGCTTCACGGTGCCAGTTGTGGCGCTGATTAGCACAGCGCAGCTGGATCGATATCTAACCGACGGTCGGTACACCGACAGGGCCACGGATATGCTGCGGCAAATCGGGCGCGCATTTGGGATCTAGCTAATTCTTTGGCGTGGAGGTGCGTGATGGATATCTCATGGGCTGATCTCGATAGCGATGAACAGCGCACCATTGCGGTGTTGGGAGCCGGACTTTCCATTGAACTGTGCGACCCTCTTGCCCTCCAGACGTTAAGGCGGCTCGGTCTCATCATAGGGGCCCATTTGACCGCTGCCGGACACAATCTGCGAAGGGATGCCGTTGCGAAGCGTGTCGCGGGCTGATCGTTGTGGGTGTTCATTGAGACTAGGATCGGGGACGCCAAGCGCAATCGAGCTTATCGTGGATGCTTACGTCAGGCTCAATGACAGGATAGCTCTCGACGATTTGCGCATACAGCGCCGGAAGCTGGTCGTGGACCTGAAGGCGCGCACCGACTTTGACTGCCGGACAACCATTCAGCAGATCGAGGAAGATATCATCGTGATCGAGGCTGGGCTGGCGCAGCTGAATGGTGCGGCGAAAACCTAACCACGCAAAGACATTTCGTGCTCGACTTAGATTATCCGCTCCTTGGTGACCCGCAAGCTGCGAACGTAATAGCCTTGGTTTTGAACGGCTGACTTGGCCGTCCTCGAGATGAGCCGGGGCAGACCACAGTGCTCAAGACGAAAGGGACGCGCAACGACAATCGCCATGGAACTTCAGGTGATCGGCGACCTCAAGCCCAAAAGCCCGCGATCCCGAACATCTGGTCATCCGGAAGATCGCTTGGCGGCTGATGGCGCTGATCATAGTCTGCTACTTCTTCGCGCCGTCTAAGTATCCACTGCTCTGCTACGGGTAACTTGCCATCGCAGATCGCCTGGGAATTGCCTCTATCAGTTCGTCCATGCGAGCGCCTGATGAATCAGCAAGATCGGAAGGCCGCTATCCGCGGAGGTCTGAACCTGTCACAGCGGGCGACCAAGCCGGTCCCACGCTTCCATCTGGAGGTCGCCGACTTCCTCGCGCACCCAACGTTCAATGTCCTCGCGGCTCGGGGCCTCGACACTGAGGGCGGCTTCGACCTGCTCGCACATATCAGCGGCGAACTCGGCGGCCAGCGTCGTGGTGCTCTGGTCCTCAAGCTTCAGGTCATGCCGCTTAATGAACGACGTGGCGAATTGAATTACGAGCCCCCGCTCCCAGTCCTCGGCTAGTTTCACAGGAGCCTCCGTCCGCTCGCCCTGTAGCCGCCGCCGGCTGTGTCGCTCTCTTTGCCCATCAGCGCATCGACGCTGATCGGGCCGCCGCCGGAGGCCGAAAGGTAGAGTCAGGCGAAGCAGAACAGAATCGCGGCGGTGCCGCCGTTGATCAGCGGCAGGAACACTGGCGAGCCGCTCTTGAACATGTCGCCCAGGAAATAAGCGAAGGCCATTTCGAATTGGGGGACCGCCGGAAACTTGAAGATCTTGGCGACGCCGTACTGGAACAGCAGCAGGCCGGTAACCAAGCGAAACAGGCTCAGGAGAACCGGCCGAAAGGGGGTGAGAAAACCATGGGGAGCGCCTCCACCAATGCTGCCCGTATTCTATAGTGCGGAACGCTCGCCGGCCATGGCTAGGAACGAGGTGAGCGGAGCCCCGTTTGGCGTCAATGCACAAGGTCTGGCTTGCGGTAGTCGTCTCGGCGCTGACTGTCCTGGTCGCCGCCTTGGCCGTGGCGGCGCTGATGGTGGTGCCGATGCCGGTCTAGCGCGGAGCGCTCGCTACCCACGGCGACGTGGTACCCTTCCCCGGCCCGCCGGCGACGGAGGGATCACTTCATCCCTTCCGGAGCCGAGACGGGTAGTCGCCCAATCGCATTTTGGTCTTGGCGTCTACTAACGACCAGTCCTCGATTTGGGCTCGTTTATGGTGGCGCCGGGATTTGCCGAACTCGGCGTCCTTGACGGACCCGCACCCTGACCACTGGTAGCAGCTGGCGAATCGCTCTGACCGCCGCCTCCGGCCGCCGAGCCGCCAGCTCCTCCTGCTCCGCCGTCACCTGAACCGGCGCCACCCGCGCCCGCGCCTGCGCCGGCACCAGCTCCCGAGCCGCCGCCGGCGCCCGCGCCGCCTCCTGCGCCTTGAGCGGAGGCCGCCGCGATCGAACCAAAGATCAGTGCGGCAGCCAAAGCAATCCTTGCAATTTTCATGTCGTATCTCCATGCGCAGCAGGCCGCGCATGCGCTCGGCCACGCTTTCCAGCAGCCGGTCGCCTGCGTGACCGCGGGTGTCGTTGACCGCCTTGAAGGCGTCGAGATCGAGATAAAGCAGGGCCATTGTCTCGTCGGCAGGGTTCGGTCTCGACAGCAGGTCCTCCAGGGCCCGGATGAGGCCGGCCCGATTGGCGAGCCCCGGGAGTTCGTCGTGCCTGGCGCGGCGGTCGTTCTCGGCTCGGAAGGCATTGTCGCGATCAGCATCCGGTTCAACTTGAAGCAAGCCATCGTCATGGCCGCCAGATACATGGGAACCTGGAACAACAGGACGAGCATGAGAGGCTGCGCTGCCAGCAGCGCACCGGGAATCGTAGGACCCAGGCTCAGCACGATCATCGCGCCGCAGAGCCGCGGGGCGCTAAAGTTGCGGAAGCAGATCCCACCGACCATCGCTCCGGCGGACACGCAGGCGAGCGTCGCGCCCACCCAGTCGCCTGTCGCTACACTGATTAGCGCGCCATAGCCCACGCTGCCATTCCACGCGATCGACAGGATCAGGTTGAGGTCGGTCGGCGTCGGGCGACACCTCAGCGCGCGGCGGCGCGCGACAATCAGGACTGCGAGCCGGGTCGAGCAGATCGTGATCTCCACGGCCAGCCAGGTGATGAACAGCGGCGTCGGCGAGCGAGCCGTGATCGCCGCAGCCACCAGATCGAGACCGCCCTGACGTGGTTCGAGTCCAACGATCCGGTCGAAGAAGGCGGACAGCTATAGCGCGCTTGCTGTAGCGCGCTTCGATAGCCGCGCACTTTTTGGAACGGAGTCGGCTTTTCCCGCTTTTTCCTACAGCTAACTGCCTGCAGGAACGAACTGCATTGGAGCAGGGAAGGTTGGGTCAGGAGGAGATCGCGATGAGAGCGACAGCGCGGGCTATCGCGTTTGCATTCGCTGCCTCCGCATCGGCCGTCTCGGCGCAACCCATCAGGTGGGCGACCTACAGCATTCCTCAAACCGGCACCTCGGTCGACTTCCCGTCCTCGATATTCACCGAGGAGGCGGGTCGGCCGGATGGATATGGTCAGCGCTTCCGGACCGCCGACGGCCGCGCCGACCTCACGATACAGGCCGTCCCCAACGTCGCGAACGATTCGCCAGCTGCGTTCCTCGCGAAAAAGCATCCACCGCCGCGCATTCAGTACAAGCGAGTGACACCTCGCTTCTTCGCCGTTTCCAGCTACAAAGGCGACAAGGTCTGGTACGACCGTTGCAACTTCTCCGGCCGGCTGGTTCATTGCGTACTGATCAATTACCCCGCCAGCGAGGAGCACGACTGGGACGACATCGTCACGCGCATCAGCCTGTCACTTCACAGCAAGTAGTGGTCCGATCCGGAGCGCCTCTCAGCGCGCTCAGATCGTCCGGCACCTCACCGAACGTCCGGATTCCATGACATCGCCGAAGTCGCCCGATCCGTGAAAACCTGAGGCCCGTGACCGGTACACGGACAGGGCCTCGGACGCCGCTCGGTCGACGACTAATACGGGTGCCGGTCGCCTAAGATGCTCGGAAACCGCACGTCAAGACAGGAACCAAGCCGCCACGTCACGAGGGCTCCATGAGCACGATGTTCGCGCGTCGCCGGCGACCGCGCTGGCACACCGAAATATCGGCAGGAACGATCCTGATTGCGATTGTCGCCGGCCTTCTGCCGGTATTCGCCACCTCGCGCAGCGCCGCGGAGGGCTGAGGGCGCGATGCGGATCGCCCAGATTGCTCCGTTAGCTGGAAGCGTTCCCCCGAAACTTTACGGCGACACGGAAAGGGTGGTCGCTTGGCTGGTCGACGAGCTGGTCGAGCTTGGCCACGAGGTGACCCTATTCGCGAGCGGCGATTGCAGCACGCGCGGAGAACTGCATGCGATGTGGTCGCGCGCCCTGCGGCTCGGCGCCCGCGCATCGACCCGAACACAGCCTGCACGCTCTTGTTCGAAGCAGTCTCGCGCCGTGCCAGCGAGTTCGATGTTATTCATGCACATATCGACCGGCTGCACCTGCCCGCGCTCAGCAGGTGCGGGATCCCGTTCCTCACCACTCTGCATGGGCGCCTCGACCTGCCTGGCATTGGCGAGGTGGTTCGGCAGTTTCCCGAGGCGTGCTTCGTCTCCATTTCCGACAAACAGCGTGCTCCGCTCAAGGACGCGAACTGGTGCGGGACGGTGCATCACGGCTTGCCGGCCGGCCTGTTTCGGCCGTCCTACGCTCCCGGATCCTACCTCGCCTTCCTCGGGCGACTCACGCTGGACAAGGGGCCCGAGGAGGCCATCCGGATCGCGCGGGCGGCCGGCATGCCGCTGCGGATTGCTGCGAGGGTGCCTCGCGGCGAAACTGGCTAATTCAAGAAGCATGTCAAGCCGGAGATCGACGGGGCTCGGGTCGAGCTCGTCGGCGAGGTGGACGAGCGCGGCAAGCGGCCGTTTCTGTCGGCCGCTGCGGCCCTTCTGTTTCCGATCAAGTGGCCCGAGCCGTTCGGCCTGGTGATGAACGAGGCGATGGCCTGCGGGACGCCCGTGATCGCCTACCGGGCCGGATCGGTACCGGAGGTCGTCGACGAAGGCAACCAAAGTTGCCGCAGCGGCTGCGAGTGAGACCCATGTGAAACCTTCGGCTGCTACACAGTTCAGATCGAACACCAGCGGAGCTTTCTCATGACATCCACTCGACGCACCGAATTCGCGCCGTTCGTACTCGACCTTCTCGACTTCATGGAGGAGAAGATCCGCGAAGCGATCGAGAACGAGACCTCGCGGCACGCCGCGATCGTGGAAGCCGCAGGCGCTGTCGCGCCGCTGCGCGATCGCCTGCGTGAGAACGAGGAAAGTCCAGGCGAGTTTCATACTGCTGCTTGATGCCCAGATGTACGATGCGCATGCTGCGCAATGGTGGGTGGATTTCGCCCGCATCGATCGCCCGGAGTTCGAAAAGGTCGCTGCGGTTCTGGTCGGGCCGCAGGGAACGTTGGAGGCGCTGCGGAAGGTCGTCTCCCCGCCCAACGCGCCGTCGTAGCCTCGCGAACCGCCCTGTAGGAACCCGGGTGGCCGACCTCGGTTGAACGGCATGACCGGAAGAGTTCTCTACGAAAGCGCCAACGGCGATGTTTGGCGGCTAGTCCGCCATCCGCACTCCGGACGACCGGCGGTTGAGCATCAGCCGAACGCCAGCTCAGGCGGACGGGCGTCCATCACCGAGGTCGGACAATTCCTGCGGGCGGGCGGCAACGGACCCGAACACCAGGCCCTGCTCGCGTTGATCGGGACGCTGATCGACGACTGACGCCTTCCCGGGGGCCCGCCATGTTCTTTTTCTTTTCCAACCGAGTGGGCTGTATCGGCTCGCTGCTGATCTCAGCCCTCGTCACCGTGGTGCTGCTTTTCATGTTCGGAGTGCTGCCTTAGCTTTTCAGGTCGAACCGGCTGCGCAGCCTCTCGGCAATCGTTTCGATCATGTCGCCTGGATCCACGTCCTGGGATCGGAAAACGATAGGCAAGGAAGGGCCGTGATGCGGTCCTTTGTTCCGCATTGTATGACGTTTTGAGCGAAATTCATGGCCCCACCATACCCGCTGCAAAGGGAACTCACCGCTGGCACCCTGCGTTGGCCAAGTGTACTTCTGCAGCCGCCGGGGGCCGTCAAGAAGTCGAGCAACTGACGCCGGCCTGATCGCCGTGTCCTCCGGACGCCATTCCTTGGTTGGTGTCCCCCTTCCGGGATGTGGCATCCGCACATTTGTCAGGGAGCATCGATGATCGAAGCTGACGACCTCGCAAGCGCGCCCGATGAAATCAGCGCGGCCCAGTGGCGTCAGATCGTCAATGGCGCGACTGATACGGCCATCATCAGCACCGATGAACGCGGACTCGTCACCAGCTGGAATACCGGCGCAAGCCGGATCCTTGGCTGGAGTGAACCCGAAATGCTCGGCAAGTCCTTGGACCGGATCTTTGCCGCGGACGCGGGCGAGGCGCAGTTGCGCAAAGAAATGGAAGACGCCACCGCGCACGGCAGGGGCGGCGGCGAGGAAGGCTGGCGCGTGCGCAAAGACGGGAGCCGCTTCTGGGCGGTGGGCGAACTGAGTCCGATCCGCGAGGGCGGAAAGATCGTCGGTTTCGTCAAGATCCTGCGCGACCGCACCATCCAGCGTGAGACCGAGGAGATGATCCGTGAAGAGCGGCATTCGCTCGAAGTGCTCAATCGCGCCGGATCGGCTCTCGCGCTCGAGACTGACCTCCAGCACCTGGTGCAAATCGTAACGGATGCCGGCGTCGAACTCAGCGGTGCCGAGTTTGGGGCGTTTTTCTACAACCTCACCAACGAGGCCGGCGAAAGCTACATGCTCTACACGCTTTCGGGAGCGCCGCTGGAGGCATTTTCGAAATTTCCAATGCCACGCAATACCGAAGTTTTCGCGCCCACCTTCAACGGCGAGGGCATCGTGCGCTCCGACGATATCACCAAGGATTCCCGCTACGGCAAGAATCCGCCGCGTCGAGGCATGCCCGAGGGCCATCTGCCCGTCCGGAGCTATCTCGCCGTTCCCGTGATTTCGCGGACGGGGGATGTGATTGGAGGCCTATTCTTTGGCCACGGCAAGCCCGGCGTCTTTTCGGAACGCTCCGAGCGGGGCCTCTCGGGGCTCGCCGCCGAAGCGGCCGTGGCGATCGACAATGTCCGTCTTTCGCAGGCGGCGCACCGCGAAATCGCAGAACGCAAGCGCGCCCAGGAGGCGCTCGTCGAGTTGAACGCCACGCTGGAAAAGCAGGTGATCGAGCGCACCGAACAGCTCAAGCGCAACGAGGAGGCGCTGCGGCAGTCCCAAAAGATGGAAGCGGTGGGGCAGTTGACGGGCGGGGTCGCCCACGACTTCAACAACCTCCTCCAGGTGATCATGGGAAATCTCGACACGCTGCAGCGCAATGTTCCTTCGGATTCCGCGCATCTGCAGCGCGCCGTGCGTCACGCGATGAATGGCGCCCAGCGGGCGGCCGCGCTTACGCAGCGCCTTCTCGCGTTCTCGCGTCGCCAGCCCCTCGATCCCAAGCCGATCGACGTGAACGTTCTGGTCAACGGCCTTTCCGAGATGGTCCATCGCACGCTCGGCGAGACGATCGCCGTCGAGACCGTGCTCGGCGCCGGGTTGTGGCGCGTGGAAGCCGACCCCAATGAGCTCGAGGCTGGCATCCTCAATCTCGCCGTCAACGCTCGCGATGCCATGCCAAATGGGGGAAGGCTAACACTTGAGACCGGTAACGCCCACATCGACGAGGCCTATGTCGCGGCTCATAGGGAAGTGGTGGCGGGCCAGTACGTCGTCATATCGGTCACCGACACCGGCGTTGGCATGGACCGGCAGACCGTGGCGCAAGCGTTCGAGCCCTTCTTCACGACGAAAGCTATCGGCAAAGGCACGGGACTTGGGCTCAGCCAAGTGTATGGCTTCGTCAAGCAGTCGGGTGGCCATGTGAAGATCTATTCGGAGGTTGGGCAGGGCACCACCGTCAAAATTTACCTGCCTCGCCTGTTAGGCGACTCGTCGGATGACACCACACCTGATGAGACGCTCAATCCGGAGGCGACCCAGGAAGAGACCATTCTCGTCGTCGAGGATGACGACGACGTCAGAGCCTACTCTGTCGACAGTCTCCGCGAGCTCGGCTATCGCGTGCTGGAGGCCCATGATGGGCCGGCGGCTCTGCGGATTCTCGATCGGCAACCCCGGGTGGATCTCCTGTTTACAGACGTGGTCCTTCCGGGCGGTATGACGGGCGCGCAGGTCGCCGCTCAAGCCAGAGCCATCCGTCCCTCCTTGAAGGTGCTGTTCACTACCGGATATGCCCGCAACTCGATCATCCATCACGGCCGGCTCGATAAGGGCGTGCAGTTGATCGTCAAGCCCTTCAGCTTCAATGAACTGGCCGCCAAGGTGCGCGACGTGATGGATCAAGTCGAAAACTGAGCGATGGCGCGCAGCAGAACAAGTTGGCTTCTGAACTCCAGCGCTTCCAAAGCCGCCTTCATCGATGACGCCGCACGACCTCTGCCGTGACACGACAGTGATCATCGGCATCGAGCATTGGCCGCGGCGGCACCGATCGGGTCGCGTCAGCGCGGCGGCCGACGCTCGCGGGCGAGCCAGCCCACCGCATCTGACTTCATGGGATCAACCTCGATCGAAACCTTTTCCGTCCGGCCGCAGGTAGAGCACTCGAACGTGCGCTCCTCGAATCCTCGCTCGCCGGAAGAGATACGCGAGAGCGCGAGCGCGTGCTTGCACACCGGGCACATCGGACGATCGGTTAGGGACTCCATGATCTGGCCTCGAAGGCAACATCGCAGGCGCCGCGGAAAGGACGGTTCGACTCTGGCGCCAGGAGGAGGCCGCCGCCTTTGGCTATCCTCGCGAGCGCTAGTTCTGAATAGCGGGTCGTGAGACCTTTGGCTATCCGCGACAGGCGCCGTAGTTCAACGGCGGACGACGGTCTCTGCAGTTAACCGGCCACAATCTGCGAAGGGATGCCGTTGTGAAGAGTGTCGCGGACTAACCGTTGCGAAGTGGGTCTTGGGACTAGGGGCGAGGGATGCCAAGCGCAATCGAGCTTATTGTGAGCGGATACGTCAGCCTGAACGATTTGCGTATGCAGCGCCGGAAGCAGGCCGTGGAGCTGAAGGCACGCACCGGCTTTGATTGGCGAACAACCATTCAGCAGATCGAGGAAGATATCATAGTGATCGAGGCTGGGCTGGCGCAGTTGGATGGCGCGGCGACGACCTAAGTCGCCGACCTAGATCATCCGCCTTGGTAACGCGCAAGCTGCGAACGTAATAGCCTTGTCTCTGAACGGCCGCCTTGATTTCGTCGCTGACTTTGAGAACTCGTTTTCTACTCTTGCGCCACTTATTTTGAGAGCAAACTGCGGGTATCGCAGAGCCTGTGCTTAGAACGAGAAAGTCGCGTTTCTCATTGCGATAGACATCGAACACTTTGCGGCCCCGCTGTTCGCATTAAGTAAGCGTGAAATATGTTTCGGTCGTCGCAATGGACGGGACGAGCTTAGTATCTTGAATGGCGAAGCGGGTTGTAAATCTGCAACGGCCGCGAGTTTACTTGACCTCGGTTCCGAATTTGGAACGAGCGCAAGTGCGGACCGCGCTACCGAATTCCGCCACAACTACGTGAGCAAATGCGCGGGTGCACAAAATCCCCCGCTGCGACCATTGCGAAGAAGAGTTCGCGCCAGAAGAGCTAACCGTTCTTGCGCCACCGGCCGGGGACGGCGAGCTGATCTGCGCTCGGTGCATCGAGGTCAACCTCCGTCGAGCTGTCGCGAAGTTGGCGCGCGGTGGAAACTGATAGCACCCAATAGAGACCGGACGTTTTTAGTGCGCGTCGGCTACTCGTTGTCTCTGGCTACTGCGGCAAGAACGTTTGCTGACTTAGGCCGCCTGAGCCTACTTAAGTCTCACGAAGCCCTGTTGAAAGCTCGTTAAATCATAGACGAACCCTCGCCAACCCGCACGTCTCGCAGTCAGAGAAAGTGGTTTGCGCGGTTTGAACATCGTTGGGGGTTTGCAAGTCTGCTGAGAGGTAGAATACCGAATACTGCTTGCCCCTAACAAGCACCAGAAAAAGCGGAAAGTAGATCGCGGCGGCCATTCTATCCCTCTGCGGCCCCACGCTGCTCCCAAGACCGAAGGCGGCACAGTATCGATGCTACGCACGCTGGTGGCCTTCACTTGCGCCAGATAGGTTTTCAGGGAGATAGCCGATACGGAGCAGGTCATGCTTGAGCGACACGTCTCAACCTTTCTCTCTTGTCCGAGGCGCTCGCTCCGGCGGGCAAAACATCATTGTCCAAAGAGCACCGAAAAGAAGGCTTGGTTTCGCTTCTTTGCATTTTCAAGCAGGGTTTCGTATCCGAATGCCTGAATGAACACGCGTTGATTGGCGTGGCAGCGAACGAACACTTTAGGGTTCCAATCATTTATAAAATCGTGCTGCTGGAGAACGCCAATTAAGCTAGGCGCAAATCAGCAACTACATACGCCAGCCTACGTACTACGCCGGCGAACGAAAAATGTGTCCCGTCTGTTCTTGCTACGCCGGTAGCGGTCGCCTTGGCTACTGTATTGATCACTTGCAGTGCGGGGTCGCTCTTTTCCGACCCGAAGACATAATCGTTTCTGCTCGGTCTTTTGAACTCGACCACGTCAAAGTCGTCGCATTCTCGTCGCCGAGCACCATACTATCATCGAAGAAGAGAAGATCGGTGACTTTGTCACCGCTACGTCGCCGCCCGCCATGCAGAATTCTATCGCTGGAGATGTAAGGCATAAACGCCAGGGCGTCATCGACGAGCCAAAGATTATGCTCGAAGTAGTTCAACGAGACGTTGTCGTTGAAGCGCTTGAATACAAGATCGTGAATTGCATCTTCGGGAGCGTGTCGTCCGTCACCTTGGAATTTGCGTGCGGCCTCCACTAGGTCGATTATGTTCCTGCGATGGATTTACATATTCCGCCAACGCTTCTTTCTTGCTTTCGTCAATCTGCGTCTCAACAGCGCGAGCGAGCTGCGCCTGCGCGCAGGATGCGTTGAGCGTCGGCTCGGTGGCGTGTGGACGGATGCCGGGCTTTCGCTCGCCGATATTGCCCAGGTCGCATATCTCGATCCGCTGCGCCTGCCGCCGGGCACGGAGCCGGGACTCGAAGCGCATCGCGCCTATGATCCGCCGCCGATGACCTTCTCCAACTCAACGCACGCGTGCGAGGTGCGGGTCGACATGGAGACCGGCCATGTCGCGATCGATCGCTATCTGGTCGTTGAGGATTGTGGCACCGTCTACAACCCTGCGATCGTGCGCGGTCAACAGCAGGGCGCCATCGCGATGGGCATTAGCGGCGCGCTGTTGGAAGAGGTCATCTACGACGAGACGGCCAGAATCGCACCGGCAGTTTTGCCGACTATCTCTTGGCCACGGCGGTCGAAATTCCCCCGATCGAGGTGATCTCGCAACATACCCCGAGCCGGCGCACTGCGACCGGCAGCAAGGGATGGCCGAAGGGGGCGTGATGGGCGCGCTCGGTGTGCTGCCAAGCGCCGTGAATGACGCGTTGGCGCCGTTCGGCGTCATCGTCGATCGACACCCCTAAGCCCAATGTATCTGCGCGAGCTGTTGCGCGGCAGGACCAAAAGGAGCAAACATGACCGACCCCTGCGCCCCTGTCGCCTTCATAGGCCTTGGCCTGATGGGCGCGCATATGGCGGGCCACATCCTGGCCGCCGGCCATCCGCTGCATGTCTACAATCGCACCCGAGCCAAGGCAGAAGGTCTGTTGGCGCGTGGCGCGACTTGGCACGACGATCCGGGTTCAGCGGCGGCCAAAGCCGACGTGGTGATCACAATGGTCGGCCTGCCGAAGGACCTGGAAGAGATCTATTTGAGCTCGCGCGGCATCATCGCGCAGGCGCGGCCCGGTGCGATCCTGATCGACATGACCACCTCGAGTCCCTCGCTGGCCAAGCGCATCGCTGCCGCGGCGCGCGCGCGAGGCGTGGGCGCGATCGATGCGCCGGTCTCCGGTGGCGATATCGGTGCGAGAGATGCCAAACTCTCGATCATGATCGGCGGCGAGGAGGCCGATGTTGCCGCCGTGACGCCGACCCTGCAGCTGATGGGCACCAATATTCGTCGTCAGGGCGGTCCAGGGGCGGGACAGCATACCAAGCTCGCGGCGCGCTATGCTGCATCCACCGAATCCTCCACAGAAGGGAAATTCCATGCCGGGAGTGCTGGAACGTAACAACGTGAAGGTTCGCGGAGCCGGCGAGCAGCCGATGATGTTCGCCCACGGCTATTTCAAGTCTTTTTCCCTGACATGATCGCGATCTGCGCCGACGGCAGATCGCCACTATGTGTGGTCTGAATTCATCTTCTTAGTATTAGATTGTCGGATTTTGGTGGGCACCGCGATCAAGACCGCGCAAGTGTTTGGACGCCTTGGCTTGCCACAGAAGCCCATACGGAATGATCAGTGCGTCGAGGTCGTTTTCGAACCGTGAGAGCTCGACATCCGACCATGCGACGGCATCGAGTTCGGTCAGTGCCTCCAGCAAGTCGAGCGCCTGGAGTTCTTCCGCCGCCTGATGGCGCGATGGAGCGTTCGCAAATTGTCGCACAAGCGCCTTGGTCACGGCACTATGACAATACTGGATCGCACGATCGACATTTCGCGCCTGGTTCGGATTGTCGGCTGCAACGAACACGCGCAGCAACGCGCATGCGCGAAGTCGTTTGGAATTGCGCGCCAGACGGCTATGGACCTCCTCCTGGAGACCGATGGGGGCAGGCGCAAACTGGATTTTGGGTCGATCCATTGGAAATTCGACCAGCCTGAGCGGCTCCCGGTTGAATGCCGCATTCTGATCTGGGCGGATTGCGCGCGGTTGGGGGAGGGCGCGGGCCACCTGAGGCCGAGCGGCCGAGGCGATTTCCTCGGCAGAGGCATCCGTCCGGGCTGCCTCGAGTTCGCGCTCCAATTGGCGGCACTCTGCTTCAAGGCGAGCGACATTCGCGCGGGCAGCGCGTTCCTCATCGCGCTGCTCCATCGCGCGGGTCTTTTGCCCTGTGCGCTTGTAGTGGAGGATATGCCAGTGCGGCAGCCGGATTTCGGCCGGGGGCAGACCGCGCTCGGCATTGGAGCGGGGATCGACACGGTAGTCCACGCCTGCGATCCGACAAAACTCGTTCAGGATCTCCGCCATTTTGTGGCGGAAAGCTTTGGCATTGCCGTGGAAAATCTTGTTCCAGTGGCGCGCCTTCTTGCGCGCAAACTCGCCGTCCACGATCTCGCGCATGGTGGCCATGAAGTGGATGTGCGGATTGATGTCGCCGTCGGATGCAAGCGGACAGTGAATGCCAACTTGTACCACCATGCCGTGATCGGCAAGAGTGCGGGCAACGTGTCGACCAAGCGTCACCCAATGCTTCCTTGGAAGAGCGCGAGGGATCGTCAGCTCGAAGAGCCGGGCTTCCTGCGCATCGGCCCGCTTCTCCGCCGCGACCGCACGCTTCCACAGTTGCGCATAGTCTGCAGCCCAGGCCGGCATGCCTTCTGGCTTCACGATGAAGCTGGCGATAACGTCATTTCGTTCTGAAAAGTCCACGACCGAGCCGTCGGCGAGGCGCGCCGTACCGCCGAACACGTAGGCGGAATGCCACAGCGCATCCCCGCCTCGCGAGCGTTGAACCAAACTCATATCGAAGCCGAGGCTACCGATCATGTGCCAACCCGATGTATAGATGAAGCCGGTTTCTGGATGCCGGGCAAACTAGGCCAACCGGCAGCAAGCTCCAAGCGGACCGACCACGCAGCAATTTAAGGGGCAGGGGAGGCGCCTCTGACCGTTGGACATCGGCTCTAGCCTTCTCCCAAGGGGCCAACCCTTTGTCCTTGCGTAGAGGCCCGCCTGGCGTGGCAGCGGGCAGGGCCTGTTCCGCTGCCAAAGGATCGCCGGCATGGTCGCCACAGCCTGAGATCGGGCCCTGCCATCCCGTCGAGGCGTTCGGGAAATGGCGCCGGCACTGTCTTCAAAATGATCCCTCACGCGGGGGCTTCCGATTTACCGGTCCAGCTGGATAATGAGCTGCTCCGGTAGCCCATCAAGGAGCCCTTCATGTCTGCCTTCCCCCGCCGCCCGCTCAGCTATGCCGCGGTAAACACAGATCCCAACCCGCCCGAGCGGCCGCGCAGCCGGGTCGAGATCGCGGAAGAACGCCTTGCGGCTACTCGCCGTCAGCTCGCCGTTGGCAAGCGCCGCCTGCGCGACGCTTCGGTGCGGGAGCAGGGCATTCGCGATGGCGAAGTGGGGCGGGCGATGTGGCATCTGGCCAGCCAGGGCCAGTTGGCGGATGCGGTGATTGAGCTGATCCGCGCCGAACTGCGCGGCCATCTGACCCCGGCGCAGGCCGCTGCCTTCCGCGGCACCGTCTTCGAGCCGTAGCGCGCCTGGCAAGTCGCTTGACCAGACGCCCTTCAGCCAACGTCGTGGTGTACGTTCGCTTGCATGCTAGTCCCGCTCCCTGAGGGGGTCCTTCGGGTTGAGGGCCCCGCGCTTCCCGCCCCCATTTCCGCGGACGTCAAGGCCATCGCCGAGGGCGCAAGCCGGAGCCTGCTGCCGCGCCAATCGTCAGCGCTATCGGCCTGACGGCGTCTTCCTGATCATTGTGAGCGCCAACAAGCGCAGCTATCCGACGCCACGTCGTGTTGCCGATTGCGGTGTCGTTGACGGGATCTTCATCGTGGCCGCGCAGTTCATGGCGCGGATCATTTGGCGCTCTTGATGATGTCGCACGTGGATGCTACACACAGCTCGATGTCGCCCGAATTTGTCTGATCTTTCAGTGGTTTGCGGTGGAGCGTTGGCTGGCTGAGTACCCTCCCGCCCCAGCCAGCACCTAAGCTGTAGGCGCTAGATAAACAACTCTATTCCCAGCAAAATCTTTGGGCGCGTTTGGAAACGAATTTTTGAGGCTCGGTCGAAAATCGAGCGGGCTTCGTGCGTCATGCTGTCCATATCGGCTTATCTCCATGGCTTTCGTCCGCGCGGGACCAAGTCGGGGCAGGTCTGTTACGCCCTTTCGTAAAATGGCGTATTGCGGCGAGCAAATCGGACGGACCGGCAGCATGGTTTGCTTTAGCCGTGTCCCGCACATCGTTGTGCCGCTGCGACTATCCGAAGCGGTGCATCTGTCGTCAGTCTCTACGCGAGGGCGTTTGTCCGCCAGATTTCGCGGATAATGGCGCTATGGTCGAGTTCGCCGTCGCCATGCGACACCATGTCTGCGAACAATTTGTCGACCAGAGTAAGCATCGGCAACGCAAGGCCCAAGGTCGCAGCATGGGCCACGGCGGTCGAGGTATCCTTGAGCTGATATTTGGCCGGTCCGCCGGGCACAAAATCCCGCGCGACCATGCGAATCGCGTGCTGCTTGAGGATGGCGGAATCGGCAAAGCCGCCGAGAAGCGCCTCTCTCACCTTGAGCGGATCGGCACCGCCGCGCTCTGCCAGTGTCATTGCCTCGGCCACCGCCACCAGCGTCGTGGCCACGATTCCCTGATTGATCAGCTTGGCGAGTTGGCCAGCGCCGGCCGGCCCCACGTGGACCGGGCGTCCCATCGCCGCAAGCAGCGGCATGGCGGCTTCGAACGCCTCTGTTGTGCCGCCACTCATGATGGCGAGGGTGCCGGCGATCGCGGCTTTCTCGCCGCCGGAAACCGGCGCATCGACATAGAGTACTCCAGCCTCTCCCGCGACAGATGCCTGCAGATGCGCAGTCTCGACCGGAATCGAGCTCATGACAATGAGCAGGGAACCCGGTCGCATGGCAGCGAGCACGCCATCGGTCGCGAGCAGGATTTCGTCGCACACTGGTCCCGAGCTCAGCATGCAAACGACGCCGTCGGCGTCTGCTGCGGCCTCCGCGGCGGTGGTAACGCTCAGAATGCCGGAACCGAGCGCGTCCGACTTCTCACGCGAGCGATTCCAGGCCGCTACCTTAAAGCCTGCGGCAGCGAGGTTGCGGGCCATTGGGCCGCCCATAATACCGGTGCCGATGAAGCCGGCTTTCTTGAGGGATCCGGACATCAAGCCGGCTCCGCACCAGAGCAGGTGCGTTCAAGGAAGCGCACTGCGCGCTCAGTGACGATCAATGCGGGAAATCCGGCTCGGAAGCGCGCCAGATGGGGCGTCTTGAGATGCGCATCAAAGGCCGCGCGATCGTCGTATACTTCGTAAAACACCACGGTTTCGAGGGCGTCCTGCGTAACCGCGACGTCGAAGGCGCGACAGCCGGGTTCATCGGCGACGGAGCAGCGGGCATCGTCATGGGCGAGCGCAAGAAAGTCCGGCATCGCACCAGGCTTCACCTCGAACTCGGCGATAACGACGAACCGACGGCGGGAGGCTGCCATTATGGTATCTCGTGTGGGGCGCGCGCCGGCCGCAGGGCTAAGTAGCAATGCGGCGCACGGTGGCGGGGATGGGTCGTTTCATCGCGGCGCAACCGATCAACCCGGCGGCCGGGCTGATCGGAATGCGGGTCAAGCCGCCGAGCGAGCGGGGGACAAACGCGCCGCGTCCTCCATCTGCTTGCGCAAGGCGACGACGTCGAGGTCACTGTTGAGTTCCACGTCGTCAAAACTGACGATCTGGTCCCTAGCGACCGGGCGTTTCAGCTTCACCTGATGGGCAAGGCCGATGGGAAGCCCGCCAAGCGCTAGGCTTCTGGTGGCTGGAATGGCATTGGCCCACACCGCGTAGCCGCCCTCGCCGTCGAGCATTTCACCCACCTTGAGGTCGCGCTTGGCGGTTGCCACCGCGTCGCCACGAAACTCATTCGAACACCCGGTAGGCTCGTTTCGCAAAACCGCGGACAGAACGCTGATGCTGGTTTCGAGGCCGATCATATGGAAGGGCCGCCACATCGATGCGTATTGGCCGGAGGGATCGGTGAGCAGCCCATACTGCTGGAAGCAGGCCTTGGTGTAGTCACTGTTGGCCTTGAACGTTACGAACACGCCGTACCGGATGTTGTTGAATACCTCGCGCCCGTCGGGCTCCTGGCTCGCCGCGATATCGACTAGGCCGCTCTTCGGCAGTCGCCCGCCGTCCGACACCGGCCGGAACACGCGGGCAAGATCGTGCAGCCCGGCGGGCGGGAAGGCGAGGCCGTCGTCGGGGCAGTCGAGACCGGTGGCGTTAGCGACCGCCGCCATTTCGATGGCCGCCTTGGTGCCATCGGTGAAGGAATTGTACATCTTCGGATTAAAGTCGCCCTTGGCAACCTGTTCCTCCGACCAGCCGAAAAAGCCCCAGACCGTATCCGGCGTGGAGTAGCGATAGCGGGGTTCGAAGTTCATCCCCTTGCCGGCCGAGGTGAGCTCAAAACCGCACGCGCGCGCCCAGTCGACCAGTTCGCAGATGATGGCGGGCTGATCGCCATACGCCATCGAATAGACCACGCCCTTGCGGCGGGCCCGCTCGGCGAGCAGGGGACCGCAGAGCACGTCGGCCTCGACGTTCACCATCACGACGTGCTTGCCCGCCTCGATGGCGGCGAGCCCGTGGCGGATGCCGGCGATCGGATGGCCGGTCGCCTCGATGATGCATTCGATGCCATCGCAATTCGCGAGCGCCTGGGCGTCGTCGAGCACGCAAGTGCGTCCGGTCTTGATCGCGTCGCCGAGCGAGGTCGCCGAATAACGCTCCGCCGGCCAACCGACACGAACCAGCGACGCGCGCGCCCGGCCAACATTCAGATCGGCAATACCGACCACATGCAGGCCGTCGATGCGCTGCGCCTGCGCCAGGATCATCGAGCCGAATTTTCCGGCGCCGATCAAGCCGACGCGTACCGGCCGTCCGTCCGCGGCGCGTTGCGCGAGCAAGGTGTGAAGATTCATGCTGTTGTTCCTCCGGCGGTCGGCTGCACGGCTGCACCAACTGGGCATACCGATGATTTCTCCGCGGCTTGTGAACCGGCGCATGGCGCGCCGCCGCGTTGGCCGAACGCTAGGAGTGAGCCGCGCGCAGCACCATCCAGAATTCCAATCGGATCGTTTAGGTGCGCTACAAGGTCTGGTCGCGTTCGCTACGCCAGATGTCGCGCTCCCGCTTTAGCCACGCCAGGAAGGCCTTCACCTTTCCGAGCCGCAAATGGTCGGGCGGGCAGGTCACCCATTGGGTGGTGAGCGCGAGGGCAGGCGGATTCCTTACCGGACAAACCAGCCGGCCGCTCTTCAACTCGGCCCACATCATCAGGTCGCTCTCCAGCGCGATGCCGAAGCCTGCAACCGCGGCGTCGATGGCCATATGTGTTCGATCGAACAACACGCGACGCCAGCGCTCGGTTGCGGTGACGCCGGCGGAATCGAACCAGTGCGGCCACTGCATCTGCGACTTCACCGAATGGATTAGGCGAAAGCGCAACAGCTCAGCCGCGTCGAGATTGCCCGACGTTGCAACCGACGGCGCACAAACCGGCCGGAATCGTTCCTCGACAAGTCCCTCCACAAACAAGCCAGGCCATTGGCCGGTGCCGTGCCGGATCTCGAGGTCGACATTCTCGCGCTGAAACGTCGTCGGCTCGTTGGTGCCGTCGAGGCGAAGCTCGATCCCCGGATGGGCGTCGATGAAAGAGGCGAGGCGCGGCAGCAGCCATTTGGTGGACAGGCTGGGGCTGGCGCGCACGGTCAAGGTGGTGACGGACCGGAAGCCGCGAATGCGCTGGGTAGCTTCGGCAATGCCTTCGATCTCGGCCTGGATCATGTCGAAATATCGCTCGCCGGCCTCGGTGAGTACGACGTTGCGGCCCGATTTCCCGATCAGCGTCGTGCCCAGACTCACTTCCAGCGATTGAATCTGCTGACTGACGGCGGACGGCGTCACACCCAGTTCGTCCGCGGCGCGCGTGACGCTGCCGGTTCGAGCGACGGCGTGGAAGACGCCGATGGCACGAAGTGGGATGTGCATGGCGAACAGTTAAGTCAGCCTAAAGAAAAGCGCAAGCAAACTGAATTGTCCTTCACGAACATCGTTCCTAGTGTCGTCGCTGCAATAAGCACGCGACCGGCAAAGGCCCGGCGCATGAGGAAACCAAGGTGGGAACGATGCACGGCCATGCGGGAGGGCGTGCGGATCTTCCCTTCATCGACAAGCCGCGATGGTTCGACCTCTTGTCGCGCCAGCGGAGAGCACGCCGCCGAACGGCCGCGGCATGGGGAGGATGCGAGCATGAATACGACCGTGATGACAAGCAAGGGCCTGTCCCGCCGCGCGGTGATCGCGGGAGCGGCGGCGGTCTCGATCGCGGCGATCCGCACCCGACCCGCTCACGCCGCTGAATTCAGCTACAAGCTGGCTACCGGCCAGTCGATCACCCAGCCGATCAATGCGCGCCTCGATCAAGCCTGCGCGCGGATCAAGGAGGCGTCGGCGGGTAGGATGGAGCTGAAGTTCTTTCCCGCCAGCCAACTCGGCTCCGACACCGACCTGATCACCCAGGTCCGATCCGGCGGCATCGAATTTCTGAACATCGCCGGTTCGGTGATTTCCACGGTGGCGCCCGCCGCGGCCGTCACCAATGTCGGATTCGCCTTCGCTGGTTATGACCAGGCCTGGAAGGCGGTCGATGGGCCGGTCGGTGACTATGTCAAAAGCCAAATGGAAAAGGCCGGTCTGCTGATCGCCGCCAAGGCATCCGACAACAGTTTCCGCCAGATCACCTCGGCGTCGAAGTCGATCCGCTCGCCGGTCGATCTCAAGGGTTACCGCATCCGCGTCCCGGTCTCGCCGATCTTCACGTCCCTGTTTTCCTCGCTCGGCGCAAACCCGACCTCGATCAACTTCAACGAACTCTACACCGCGCTGCAGACGCGCCTGGTCGATGGCCAGGAGAACGGCCTGGTCGCGATCGAGTCCGGCAAGCTCTACGAGGTGCAGAAATACGTCTCCGAGACGAACCACATCTGGGATCCATTCTGGCTGGTTGGCAATCGCCGCGCCTTCGCCAAGCTGCCGAACGACCTGCAGGAGATCGTACGACGTGAATTCGACCGCGCCTCGCTGGAGCAGCGCGCGGACGTGGAGCGGCTGAACGGCACGCTGAAGGCGCAACTTGTCGAAAAGGGCTTGGTGTTCGAACCCGCCGACAAGGAGGCCTTCCGCAAGGAGCTGACGGCGGCCGGATTCTACAAGACCTGGAAGGAAAAGTTCGGCGCCGACGCGTGGAAGGTTCTGGAGTCTGTGACCGGAGAGCTTGCGTGAGGACGCTCGCCGGCGGCCACGAGGAGACCTTGCAGCCGGTCAAGGCGCTCGACATCGAATGCCGGCTGCGGCTAGCGGTCGAAATTCCCGTGGTGCTGCTTGTGGTCGCCGAAGTCCTGATCCTGTTCGTCGGGATCGGCGCGCGGCTGTTTCACCGGCCGATCGTCTGGTCCGACGAACTCGCCTCGATCCTGTTCCTGTGGCTCGCGATGCTGGGCGCAGTGGTGGCGCTGCAGCGGGGCGAGCACATGCGGCTGACCTATTTCGTCGGCCATTTCTCCCGGCGCGTCCAGGCCTGGTGCGAGACGCTGGCGGTGGGCACGGCCTTCGTGATGCTCGCCTGCCTGTTGCACCCCGCCTACGACTACACAGAGGATCAGTCCTTCGTGGAGATGCCGGCGCTCGGCTGGTCGGGCACGCTGCGGGCGCTGGCGATCCCGGTCGGGTTCGTGCTGGCGTTTCTGAGCTGCGGCCTGCGCCTGTTCCAGCGCAGCCTGATCGATGTGGCGAGCGTTGCGCTGGTGCTCGCTGGCTTCGCGGCCGTCCTCTATGTCGGAGCGCCGTTGCTTTCCGGGATCGGCAACTGGGCGCTGATCGTCTTCTTCGTGGGCTTGCTCGGTGCCGGCGTGTTGTCCGGCGTGCCGATCGCCTTCTCCTTCACTATCGCAACCGTCGCCTATTTGCTCACGGTTACCTCGACGCCGCTAACGGTTGTGATCGGCCGGATGGACGAGGGGATGAGCGGGCTGATCCTGCTTGCGATCCCGCTATTCGTGCTGCTGGGCCAGCTGGTCGAAGCGACCGGTATGGCGCGGGTGATGGTGGAGTTCCTCGCTTCGCTAATCGGCCATGTCAAAGCGGGCATGTCCTATGTGCTGCTCGGAGCCATGCTGCTGGTGTCGGGCATCTCCGGCTCCAAGACCGCAGATATGGCGGCGGTCGCGCCTGTGCTGTTTCCGGAAATGCGCCGCCGCGGCATGAAAGATGGCGAACTGCTTTCGCTGCTCGCCGCCTCTGGTGCAATGAGCGAGACGATCCCGCCCTCCATCGTACTGATCGCAATCGCTTCCGTCACCGGTGTATCGATCGCCGCGTTGTTCACGGCCGGAATCCTTCCGGCTTTGGTGCTCGCGCTGATGCTGGCCGTGCTGGCGCGTTACCGCGCCGGCCGCGAGGAGGGTCAGGTCGAGATCCCGCGCGCTCGGGCGTCGGTGGTGGTGAAGAGCCTCGCGGTGGCGTCTCCGGCGCTGTTGCTGCCCTTCGTGATCCGCTCCGCGGTGGTGGAAGGCGTCGCCACCGCTACCGAGGTCTCCACCATCGGCATCGCCTATTCGCTGCTGCTCGGTCTCTTCATTTACCGGGGCGGTCTTTCCTGGCGTGCCGCCATGCCCATGCTGGTGCGCACCGCCTCGCTATCGGGCGCGATCCTGTTCATCGTCGGCGCGGCGAGCGCTATGGCTTGGGCGTTGACTCAGTCCGGCTTCTCGCACGCGTTGGCCGCTGCGATGGCCGGCGTGCCGGGCGGCCACATCGGTTTTCTCCTTATCTCGCTCGTCGCCTTCATCGTGCTCGGAAGCCTGCTCGAGGGAATTCCGGCGATCGTGCTGTTCGGCCCGCTGCTGTTTCCGATCGCGCGTCAGTTCGGAATTCACGAGGTCCACTACAGCATCGTCGTCGTGCTCGCGATGGGATTGGGACTGTTCGCGCCGCCGTTCGGGCTTTGCTATTACGCCGCCTGCATCATCGGCGGCGTCGCGCCGGAATCGGGCATGCGCCGGATCTGGATCTATCTGGCAGCGCTGTTCGCCGGCCTGTTGGTCCTGACCTTCGTTCCGTGGCTGTCCATCGGCTTTCTTTAGGGGCCGACCGGCTTGCTCCCGCTGGCCGCGAATTGCGGCCAGAGGCATTGTTCTGCAATCGTCATGGCAGGTCGAAGTAGTTCAAATAGCCACCGCCAGTCGGCATCGGTGGTTGCGCCTCCCGGATTGACCTCCGGCACAGAGCAGGCCAGCCGAACTGGGCGAGCGGTGCATACCAAGTCCGTTGGAGCATAGCTGAAGTTTGCATGCTTTCACGGAGTGTCTCGTCGTAGTCGGCACGCGCGGCCAGTTGCATCAGGTTTTTCGGGACTGTTCCTCCCTGCAAGGGCTGCTTCGTTATTTGGAAACCGTCGCCAAGCTATTGAAATCGCTAGTGGGTATTTGAGCCCTTTTTCCAAATGCGCGTTGAATTCGTTGAACAATCAAACAGGTTTTGATTCCGCCATTCGGAGGTTCGATCCCTCCCGCCCCCGGCCAGCACTCAAGCTGCTGAGTTCGTTATGTAGGTAGCTCCGTTCCAGCCCAATCTTTGGGGTGCGTTTGGAAACGGAGATGGTTATGGCGCTGCGGGTGGTCCCGATCTCCATGGCTTTCATCTCAGCATATGCCGTGCAGACTTTTCGGTGCAGCTTCGCTACGTGCCATCGTAGAATAGGATGTTGCAGCGAGCAAAACGGACAAGTACTCGAATGATGAGCTTTTCCGTTCGGCAATTGCTTCGCTTCACCAACAGCGCGCTCGGGTAGGTCCACCGGTCCGGGCCTTGCAACGAGAAAAAAGCTGAAGCTGCCGAGAAGAATCAAACATGGGCAATCTCGGCGAGAAGTATTGAACCCGTCGACGATTCGGTTATTGCCAATGTATCGCCAGCGGCATTCAGTCCGACGTTGGTACAGCTCGGACCCGCGCAGGATTTGATGCGGCCAATGCATTCGCCATTGCTGCATGACAAAGACATGACCGAGCGAGGCGTGGGCTACGAAGAGACGACCATTGGAGTCCATCGTCAACCCGTCAGGGCCGCTAGTTCCGAAGAAAGAGCTGAACCGCCCGACTTTTGCGACTCCTCCATCATTCGTCAGTGGAACGCGCCAGATGCTATTGTCGCGTGTCATCGCGACGAAAAGAACCGCTTCTTCGCGATCGAGCACGAGACCGTTGGGGCTTGGTCCATTTGCGATCAGGCAGTCCAGCCGACCATCCGGACGCAGGCGATAGACGCGGCCCGTCGGATCATGCAACCCCGTCTGCCCCTGATCGGTGAAGTAGACGTCGCCGTTGGAAGCGATGTGAAGATCGTTGCATCCCCTGAACGATTCCGAATTGCGATGCCGCAGCAGCGGTCGGATCGCGCCCGCTTGCGCATCGACCTCCATCAAGCCGTTCATGTAATCGGCGACCAGCATGCGGCCATCAGGGGCAATCTTCAGCCCGTTGGGCCAGCCGTCATACTCAAGGAAGAGGGACCAGGTTCCCTCGGGCGAAATCCGGAAGATGCGTCCGAACGGGATGTCGACGACGTAGAGATTGCCGCGGCCATCGAACGCCGGCCCCTCGATGAAGCAGTCGACGGGTGCGCCGCCCTTGTTGGCATCCGCCCAGGCGGAGCGCACGCCGCGGCGACGGAATTCATCCGGCATGGCCGAGAATAGCCGCGTCGGGACGAGCTTCGGTGGCTGCTCCAGATACATCATGGCGCGACATCCAGATGGCGGCGCTGCTGGCCCTCATATTCGTAGCCGAATAGTTTGGGCATCGGACCCTTATTGCGGTCCTTGCGGCCGGTCTGCTCCCAGGCATGGGACAGAATACCGACGGCGCGCGACAGGCAGAAGATGCCCCGGGCCAGCGGCGCGGCGAATCCGAGCTCGCCATAGATCACCGCGGTGGCGCCATCGATGTTCATCGGAATGAGCCTGCCCTTGCGTTGCTGCAGCACGCCTTCGATGGCACGCGCCGTCTTGGCATACTGCCCGTCGACGCTGCCGGCTGCGACCGCTGCATCCACCAGTGCCAGAAGCGGCGCCGCGCGCGGATCGACTGGATGAAAGCGATGGCCGAAGCCGGGCAGGTATTTGCTGCGCGTCGCGATGAAGTCATCGATGGCGGCTGCCGCGGCTGCGTCGATATCCTGTCCGCGGCTGCGGCGAAGCACGTCGTCATAGAGTTCGATGGCCTGCTCACCGGCGCCGCCATGCACGTCATCGAGGGTGTTGATCGCTGATGCCATCGCGCCGTTCAGCGGCAACCCGCAGCTCACCGCCATCTGCGCGATCGCGATCGAGGGCGCATGCGGTCCATGGTCGACAGATGCGACGAGCGCGGCCTGCAGCAGCTTTTCCTGCTGCGGCGTCGGCAGCTCGCCGCGCAACATCAGCCAGATCATCGCCGGAAACGAGATGCGGCCGATCAATTCCTCGATTGGATAGCCTCGAAAAGCGATGCGCCCGGGGGCAATGTCGCAGATCGAGGTCCGCCACCAATGCGCGGCGGCCTGTTCCAGTGTCGATGCGTCGGTCATCGTCGATCCTTTATTTCACTGTCCTGCCGGCCTGGTCGGCGAGGGGGTGCGGGACACGTTAGGCGCTTCTTTTCGGGACGGTGTCCGCCGTCGACGGGAGGCCGATGGCCCCGTTCAACACGAGGCGCTCGGTGTCCTCCTGCGAATAGCCGAGGCGTGCCATCCAGAGCACGGTATCGGCGCCGAGCGCGGGCGGCGCAGGCGGCGAGGGAAACTCGTCTTCCAGGCGAAAGCCCGGCCGCGTCACGCGCAACGCCTCGCCATCGCCGCGTGCGGCCGGCAGCGTTTCGATGAAACGGCGTCCAACAACCTGCGCTTCGGCGAGGACGTCGGCGACCTTGAGCACGCATCCGGCCGGCACGCCGGCCGCATTGAACTCTGCCTCCCACTCCTCGGCGGGCCGTGCCGCAAGCGCGCGGTTCAACTCTTCGCTGAGCGCGCTCCGGTTGGTCTTGCGTGCCTGACGGTCGGCAAAGCGAGGATCGGATTTCAGTTCCGGCCGCCCGATCAGGTTGCAGAGGGTCTCATATTGCTTCTGCTCGTTGGCGGCGATGTTGAGCGGCCCCGTCGCGGTCGTGAACGTGCCCGATGGCGCGGCGGTAAAGTTCTCGTTTCCCATCGGCAGCGGATCGATGCCAGCATTGAGATGGTTCGAGACGACCCATCCCATCGCAGCGATCGTGGATTCCAGCAGCGAGACATCGATGAACCGGCCGCGGCCGGTCTGGCGCTGCTCGACCAGCGCCGCGGCGATGGCGAAAGCCGCGGTCAGGCCCGCGATGGTGTCGGAGATCGGAAAGCCGGTGCGCAGCGGCGCGGAGCGCGCATCGCCCGTCACGCTCATCGCGCCCGACAGGCCCTGCACGATCTGGTCATAAGCGGGACGTCCGGCCCAGGGGCCGGTCTGTCCAAAGCCGGAAATCGCGCAATAGATCAGGCGCGAATTGTGCTTTGCGAGCGTCTCGAATCCGAGCCCGAGCCGCTCCATCACCTTGGGCCGGAAATTCTCCAGCACGACATCGGCAGTGGCGACGAGGCGCAGGAAAACCTCCTTGCCATCCTTCGATTTCAGATCGATCGCCACCGACTGCTTGCCGGCATTGACGGCGACGAACGACAGCCCCTGGAGGCGCTCCGACATTCTGGGGTCGGCGCCGAGCCGGCGCGCAAGATCGCCGCCCTTGGGATTCTCGATCTTGATCACCTCGGCGCCGAGCCGGGCGAGGTGATAACCGCAGAACGGGCCGGCCAGCACGTTTGAAAGGTCGAGGACACGAACGCCGGAAAGCGGCAGGGACATTTGATCAACTCCGGAAGATAGGGTGAGCCGCGGCGCGGCGTCACTTCAATTGCCGTGCCGCCCGCTCGACGAACTTGTTTGTGAAGGTCTTGGTGAGGTCGATCTTCGCGGCAGCGATCTTCGGATCGTAGTCGCTGAGGACAGCGAGCGGCACTTTCGCGGACTCCGGGTCCATCAGACCGGTCTGCGAGAACAGATCCTTCGACGCCTTGAGGATCTCCATGCTGATCTCGGTATTGTCGGTCTTGTACCCGGCGGGGATCGCCTCGACCAATTGTTCAGTCGGCACCGAATTGATCCAACGATGGGTTTTCAGCAAGGCGTTGACGAGCCGTTGCACTGTCTCCGGATTTTTGTCGATGAAGGATTGCTGCAGGTAAAGGCAGGCGGTCGGATAGGTACCACCGAACGCCTGCTTCGAACCCTCGTGGGTGCGGGCGTCGAACAGCGGCACGGCGGCCTTCTTGCGCGCGAGCATCCTGACGATGGGGTCGAAGTAGACCAGCGCGTCGATGTTCTTCGCCTCGAGCGCAACCATACCCGGCGCGCCGCTGCCGACCGCGATGATGTTGACGTCGCGCGGGCCGAGCCCGGCTTTCTTGATGTAGTAGCGCGCCATGGTGTCGGTCGATGAGCCCGGTGCCGTGATGCCGAGTTTCAGCCCCTTCAGGTCGGCGCCTGTCTTGACCTTGTCGGCGAGGTCGCTGCGTACCCCGATCAACACGCCCGGAGTGTCGTTGAGCAGGAACACGCAGGAGATCTCCTTGCCCTGCGCCTGCATCTGGATGGTATGGTCGTAGAAGCCGACGGTGCCATCGACCGAGCCGCCGATCAGTGCCTGCAGCGCCTTCGAGCCGCCGGCCTGAAAGTTCTCGACGGTGACGTCGACCCCCTCCTGCCTGAAGTTGCCGAGCTTCACGCCGAGCTCCAGCGGCATGTAGTTGAGGATCTGGGAGCCGACCGCGATCTTCAGCTTGGTCTTCTCGGGCTCCGCAGCATGAGCGGATGCGATCGCGAGACCGGCGAAGGCGATTCCGAACATCAGTCGTGTCAGGACGCGCATGGTGATTTCTCCAGGGATGCTGTTGTGCAAATCAGGATTCGTGAGCGGGGGACGGGCGCCAGACCAGCAGGCGGCGTTCGACCCGGTCGACCATGGCGTCGAGCGCCACGACGAAGACCGAGAGCACGACGATCCCTGCGAACACGCCGGTGGCGTCGAGCACGCCTTCGGCCTGTGCAATCAGGTGCCCTAGGCCCGCGGATGAACCGAGATATTCGGCGACCACCGCGCCCATTACGGCCATGCCGACCGAAACGCGGAGGCTGGACAGGATCCAGGTCGTGGCCGACGGCAAATAGACGTGACGGAGCAGCGCGGACTTCGACGCCCGCAGCAGGCGGGCGTTGGCAAGTACGATCGGGTTGACTTCGCGCACCCCCTGGAAGGTGTTGAAGAAGGCGACGAACAGCACCAGCGTGACGCCGAGCGCGACCTTCGAGGTCAACCCGAGGCCGAACCAGATCACGAAGATGGGCCCGAGCAGGATGCGCGGGATCGCATTGAACATCTTGATGAAGGGTTGCACGACGTCGGCGGCAAACGGGCTAAGGCCGAGCCAGATGCCGAGCGCGGTCCCGATCCCGATGCCGACCGCAAAGGACAGCACGGTCTCCAGCAACGTGATGCCGACATCAGTCCAGAAATCCGGCGTCGAGATCCACTCCTTGATTCGTGCGATCAGGGCCGAGGGTGCCGGGAAGAAGAAGGAATCGATCAGGCCAGCCCGCACGCCGAGCTCCCAGGCGAGCAGCAACGCGAGCACGATCTCGACCTGGGTGAGAACGATCTTACTTTTGCGTTGCATAGCTCTTCTCCACTTCGGCGCCGAGCAGCGACCATATCTCGCGGTAGAGGGCGACGAATTCGTCGGTGGTCTGCAGCGCGGAGACGTCGCGCGGCCGGGGCAGGGTGATCCTGACGTCGCCGACCATGCGGCTCGCAGGCCCCGCCGACATCACAACGACTCGATCGGCGAGCGTGATCGCCTCGTCGAGATCGTGGGTGATGAAGATCAGCGAGCGGCGGTCAGCCTGCCAGAGATCGAGCAGGATGCGGTGCATCAGCCGTCTTGTATGGACGTCGAGCGCCGAGAACGGTTCGTCCATCAGTACGATCCGCGGCTCCATGATCAGCGTCTGAGCCATCGCAACGCGCTTGCGCTGACCACCGGAGAGCTGATGCGGATAGCGTTCCTCGAATCCCCTTAGCCCAACCTTGGCAAGCCACGGCCGCGCGCGCTCGCGCGCCTCCTCGACCGACCTGCCCTGAAACACGAGCCCGAGGCCGACATTGTCCTGCGCAGTCTTCCAGGGCAGCAATCCTTCCTGTTGCAGCATGTAGCCGGATTGATCGTTCAGCCCGGCGAGCGGCTTGCCGAAGATACGAACGTCGCCGGCGGCAGGCTTCAGCAGCCCGGTGACGGTGTTGAGAATGGTGGACTTGCCGCAACCGGTCGGCCCGACCACCGCGACGAACTCGGTCTCGCCGACCGTTAGGTCCATGCTTTTGATGGCGGTGAACTCGCCGAAGCGGATCATCACGTCACGCAAATCAACGGCTGTTGCATGCCCTTCCATTGTTTCACTCCGTAGAACTAATTCTGTTATGTGAAACTTTCAAATCATGTCGAGGGCGAGGAGTCAAGACTGTTCTGTCGTAGAGAACCGATCCAATTCGCCGTTTGTTGCACTTGGCCGCAATTTGTGAATACTGGTTCTGTACAGTAGAACAGGATGGCAGATGACCAAGACTGGTGTGGATGCCGTGGCGCGCGCGCTCGCCATTCTCAAGACGTTCGGGCCTGAGCGTCGGGAAATGACTCTGACCGAGCTCGCGACTGCGACCGATCTCTACAAGAGCACGGTGCTGCGGCTCGCAGCGACTCTGGAAGAGGGCGGCTTCCTGACGCGCGGCGATGATCGACTGTACCGACCGGGGCCGGAGCTCTGGCGCCTCGGCTCGCTATATCGCCAGAGCCTGGATCTCGGTGATCTCGTTCGGCCGACGTTGCGCCGGCTGGTCGAGGCCACTGGAGAAACGGCGTCGTTCTATATTCGTGACGGCAACGAGCGCATCTGCCTTTACCGCGTAAACTCGCCGCGCGCCGTCAGGCATCATCTCGACGAGGGGCAACGACTGCCGCTCGATCGTGGCGCAGCCGGGCATGTGCTCACGGCCTACGGCGATGGCACAGCGGCGAGCCGGAAGAAGGTGCTGGCGCAGGGCTATTACGTCTCGCTCGGCGAGCGCGATCCGGAGGTCGCGGCCGCCGCGGTGCCACTCATTGACGGCCAGGGCAAATTGCGCGGTGCGCTGTCGGTTTCAGCCATCCGGACCCGCTTCGACGCGCAGGCGCAGAAGACCGCACTGAGCGCGCTCAAGTTGGAGGCGCAGACGCTCGCCGAGTTATTGCCCGCAAGCGAAGTGTAACCGCCGTGTCTGCTATTCCTCCGGCATCCCTTACCCGGAACTGTTCCTACTGCGAGAGCTGGTCTCATCTGGAAACGACTGCCAACCTATTGAAACTGCTAGAGCGGATTTCCGGCATTTTTTCCAAGCGCGCACTGCAATCGTTGAATAATCAACCTGATTTTGATTGCCCGCGCAGGAGATGTACGCGATGGTTGTTCATGATGGTCTTCGGCATCTGTTGCGTTGTTTTTCATGACGTTGCCAGTGCGAGCTCGGCACGCTTCGCCGGGGCGGCTTCGTCCCGCTGCGGCTCGATCCTGAACCAGGCGACGTAAAGCGCCGGCAGGTAAACCAGCGTAAGCAGGGTCGCCACCACGAGGCCGCCCATCACGGCATAGGCCATCGGGCCCCAGAACACCGTCGGCGCGATCGGGATCATGCCGAGGATGGCCGCGGCCGCCGTGAGCAGGATTGGCCGCAGGCGGTGTTCCGTGGCGCTGATGACGGCGGACCAGGGATGCTCGCCGTCGGCGATATGCTGGTCGATCTGTGAAATCAGGATCACCGAATTGCGGATCACCATGCCGATCAGCGAAATGATGCCGAGGATCGCCACGAAACCCAGCGGCGCCCGCGAGATCAGCAATGCGCCGGCCACTCCAATCAACGCCAGCGGCGCGGTGAGGAACACCAGCACGAGGCGCTGGATGCTCATCAGTTGCACCATCAGGATGGTTGCCATCAGGAACAGCATCAGCGGCACAGCGACGGCAATGCTCGCCCGTGCCTTCGCGCTGTCCTCGATCACGCCGCCGAGCACCACCTTGTAGCCGGCGGGCAACCGGGTGCGGAATTGCTCGATTGCCGGCGCAAGCTGGCTGGCAACTGCGGCGGCCTCGATGCCCGGCGCGACCTCGGCCTGCACGGTGACGGTCGGCAACCGCTGGCGCCGCCAGATCAGGGGCGGTTCGAGCTGATAGGAGAGGGTCGCGATCTGCTCCAGCGGAACATGGCGTCCGCCCGGCGCGCCGATCATGAGATTGCGTAACGTTTCGAGCTTGGCGCGTTCCTCAGGCACGGCGCGGGCGACGATGTCGATCAGGTAGACGCTGTCGCGCAACTGCGTGATCCGCGTTCCCGAGAGCACCGCATTGATGTTGTTCGACAGTTGCTGCGAGCTGATGCCGAGCGCCCGCGCGCGGTCCTGGTCGACATCGACCTTGATGACCTTGGCATTCTCGTTCCAGTCGTAGTTGATGTTGCGCGTGTTCGGGTTCTTGCCGAGCACCTGCGCAAAAGACTGCGCCAGCTCCCGCGTCTTGTCCGGATCCGGACCGCTGACGCGAAACTTCAGCGGCCAGCCCACGGGCGGGCCGAGTTCGAGCGGGGTCACGCGCGCCATCAGCGCGTCGAAGTCGGTCGCAAACGCCTTTTCGAGGCGTGCCACGACGTTGCCCCGTACCTTCGCTCCCTTGGTCACCACGACCGCCTGCGCGAAATGATCATTGGCCAACTGCTGGTCGAGCGGCAGATAGAAGCGGATCGCGCCCTGACCGACGTAAAAGCTCCAGCGCTCGACGTCGGGATCGGCCTTGAGCAGATCTTCAACCCGGGCCGCAACCTTCTGGGTCGCCTCCAGCGAGGCGCCATGCGGCAAGGTCAGGTCGACCAGCAGTTCGGCACGGTCCGACTTCGGGAAGAATTGCTGCGGAACGAACCGCATGGCGCCGACCGAGCATACGAAGAGAATAGCCGCCGCACCCAGCACGACCCACTTGTGGCGCAGCGCGAGGTCGAGCGCGGCGCGGAACTGCTGCGAGAACCACGATGCGCCGTGCTGGCCGTGTCCGGCGAGCTTGTCCGGCAGGATGGCGACACCCGTCAATGGCGTGAACAGCACCGCCACCAGCCAGGAGACGAGCAGCGCGATGCCGACGACGGCGAACAGCGAGAAGCAATATTCACCGGCGCCGCTTTGCGCGAAGCCGACCGGCACGAAGCCGACGATCGTCACCAGCGTTCCCGTCAGCATCGGGAAGGCCGTGGACGTATAGGTGAAGGTGGCGGCCTTTATCTTGTCGTGGCCTTCCTCCATCTTGGTGATCATCATCTCGACCGCGATCATGGCGTCGTCGACAAGCAGGCCGAGCGCGATGATCAACGCGCCGAGCGAAATCCGCTGCAGCGAGATTCCGGCGAACTTCATCGCAACGAAGATGATGGCAAGCACCAGCGGGATCGCGATCGCGACCACGATACCCGGCCGCCAGCCGAGCGCGAGGAAGCTCACCGCAAGCACGATCGCGATCGCCTCCATCAGACTCTCGGTGAACTCGCCGACCGCCTCATGCACGATCGCCGGTTGGTCGGCGACCAGATGCAGGTCGACGCCGACAGGCAGGTCGCGCGCAAGCTCCGCGGCGCGCTCCTTGACGTTGTGCCCCAGCGCCAGCACGTCGCCTCCCGCGGCCATCGAGATGGCGAGCCCGATCGCGGGCTGGCCGTCGAAGCGGAACATGGGTTGCGCGGGCTCGGCATAGTCGCGCCGGACTGTGGCGATGTCGGTCAGGCGGAAAAACCGATCTTGGAAGCGGAAATTGATCTCCTTGAGGGCCTCCTCAGAGGTGAAGCTGCCGGAGACGCGTACGGCGATCCGCTCCGGCCCCGCATCAACCGTGCCGCTTGGCACCAACGCGTTCTGGGTCTGCAGGGCCTGCACCAGCGAATTTGAATCGAGCCCGAGCGCCGCGATCTGCTGGGTGGAGAATTCCAGATAGATCTTCTCGTCCTGCACGCCGACGAGCTCGACCTTGGCGACGTCGCGCACCCGCAGGAGGTCCGCGCGCAACCGATTGGCGATATCGCGCAACTCGCGATGGCTGAATCCGTCCGAGGTCAGCGCGAAGATCAGCGCATAAGTGTCGCCGAACTCGTCGTTGAAGAATGGACCTGCGATGCCGGAGGGAAGGGTAGCCCTGATGTCGTCGATCTTCTTGCGAACCTGGTACCAAAGCGGCTGCACGGCCTGGCCGCTCACCGTGTCCTTCAGATTGACAAACACCACGGATTCGCCGGGCTTGGTGTAGCTGCGGACGAAGTCGAGGTTGGCGACTTCCTCAAGCTTCTTTTCGATCCGGTCGGTGACCTGCTCCAGCGTCTCGGTGGTGGTGGCGCCCGGCCATAGCGTCTTCACCACCATGGTCTTGATCGTGAAGGGAGGGTCTTCCTCGCGCCCGAGCTTGCCATATGCCCACAGACCGGCGACCGCGGCGACGAACATCAGGTAAATGACGAAGCTCTTGTGGCGCAGTGCCCAGTCGGAAAGATTGAAGCCCTCCATCACGCGTCTCCCCCAGCAAGACGAACCTTCTGGCCATCGCGAAGGCGGTTGACGCCGGCAGTCACGACGATGTCACCCTTGTTCAGCCCCTCCTTGAGAATGACCCGGTCGGTCTCATAGCGCTCGACGCTCACCGTCTTGAGCTGCACCGATTGACCCACGGGATCGACGATCCACACCGCCGGCGTCCCATTCTTGTCGAACAGCACGCTGCCTGGCAGCACGACGACCGGCGTGGTCGAGGCCTTGATCCGGCCGACCACACTGCCGCCGAAGCGCATCTGCTCCGGCGCGTCTGCAAGCGTCACCTTGACCTGATAGGTGCGCGTGGCGGGATCGGCAATCGGAGAAACCTCGCGCACCACACCTTCGGCCGTCACTGCGGCGTTGCTCAGCAGCAGAACCACGACCCGGCTGGGCTCGCGCCGTTCGCTGCCGAGCCGAAAGGCGGCTTCGGCCACTGCGAAGACCGCATCCTTGTCGTTGGGCCGCGCCACGCGCACGATCATGTGTCCACTGTTCACGACCTGGCCGGCTTCGGCGCCAACGGCAGTGACGACGCCGTCAAATTCGGCGTGCAGTTCGGTATAGGCGAGCTGGTCCCGGGCCAGCTCGACGGAGGTCAGCGCCTGATCCCTCCTGGCCTCGGCGGAACGGAAGTTCTTCAGCGCCGAATCGTACAGTGCGCGCGTGGTGGTGCCGGTGGTAAGGAGCTGCCGTTGCCGCTCCTCCGTGCTCTGTGCCTCCACCAGGACCGCTTCGGCCGCCGCGAGGTCCGCCTCCGCCGACTTTAGCTTGTTGCGGTAATCCTGTTCTTCGAGCCGCGCCAGGACATCGCCCTTTCTGACGGCCGCGCCGACATCGACGCTGCGCGCCACCATCTTGCCGGCCAACGCGGAAGCCGAGCTCGCTTTCATAACGCGGCTTGATTTCGCCGACGGACCGGCGGTCGTCATCGAGCGGCTTGGGATCGATCACGACGGTGCGAACGGCCCTTACTTCCGGCGCGTTTGGCGCGGTATCGTTGCATGCCGCGAGCGGCAGCATGCAGGCAAGCAACAGCGTTTGTCGACGAAGCGACATTGGAGTTCTCCTGAAGATGTAACGAGACAGTCGGGCGTGATCAGCAAAAGCTCCGGGGATGCCTTACGGCCGCATCTCCGAGCTCCGCCGGGACGCGATCGCGTGCCGCCCGCCCAGTCTGGTCGCGCGACAGGCCGATATCCCTCAGCATGTGATCATCGAGTCCGCCGAGAATCCTGACCGCCTCGCGGCGATCATGGTAGGTTGTAAGGCTTTCCGCGCAACTCCGAACCCAGCTCAGAAGGCTGCGGATTTGCCTGGTTGCGAACATCAAAAGCGTGAGCGTGATCATGGGGTGTTCCGTCCGTTAACGAAGGGGTGATGGGAGTGATTGCGGGCTTGCGCTGCATCGATGAAAAGTATAGTACACACTATACCAATCGAGTAAGGTGATCACTATACACAAGATAGTGAACACTATACTCAAGCGAGAAAAGCAGAGGTTCTCAAAATCATGGCAAGGAAGGCGCGTCCGTCGCTGCGCGACGTCGAGCAGGAAGCCGAAAAATTCTCCACGCCGAAAACAGAGAAGGAGAAAGCGATCATCGACGCCGCTGTCGAGTTGTTCGGCAAGCAGGGTATCGACGGCGCCACCACGGCGCAGATCGCAAAACAAGCCAACGTCACGGAGAAGACGCTGTTTCGCTACTTCCCGACCAAGAAGGATCTGGTGAGGCGGGTGTTCTTTCCGCTGCTGCTCAGGATCGGGCTGGTGCAGAACTGGGAATCCTTCAAGGCGCTGTTGCGGGAGAAGGGAAGGGATGCCGGCTTCCGCGGCTGGTACGTGGCGCTCGCGACTGACCGGCTCGCTACCGTCTCGCGCAATCCGCAGCTTGCCCGCACTGTGCTGCTCGAACTCGTTCAGAACGAGGAGCTGCGCGACGTCATGGAGCGCGTATGGCGGCAGTATATCTGGCAGCCGATGCTGGAGAGCCTCACCGAGCTCAAGGGGGAGGGCGCTATCCGCAAGGACGTAGACGTCGAGGTGCTCGCCCGCGCCGTGCATTGCTTCCACATTGGCTACTTCCTGACACGCTTTGTGTTCGCTCCCCACGTGAAGTGGGACGATGCCGAGCAGATCGAAATGATGGCCGATCTTCTCGAGAGTGGTGCGGGCACGCGACGTAATGTCGTGCAGAGATGAGACGTTGAGCACATTCCGTGAAATATGCGATAGTTCAAGACCGCGCCGAGCCGCGCGACCAGGGTTGGGCATGGCGCCGATCTCGGAAAATTGCGTGGACATCTCAGACACGATGAATCTCCTTGTGCGGCGCTTTGGTGCCGAACTTTCAGGGTGAGTGCTCATCCAACACCTTCGAACGTGAGGACGAGGCCCTGGGCAAGGCTGATGGCCGCAATCGCCGCGATCAGCCACCGCGACCACCGCGCGAAGGTGGCATCGCTCAGGGCGTCGAGCAGGGACCGCGACAGCAGCGTACCGAGCACCGCCGCGGCGGTGGCAAGCAGCACGGCCGTCGGCGAGATTGCGCCGCCCTCGATCAGCAGCAGCCGGCCGAAATAGATCAGCTTCAGCACGTGCCCAATCGACTGGATCGCGGCCTTGGTCGCGATGATCTCCTTGCGGCCGAGCTCGGTCTTGACGAAGAACACGTCGAGGATCGGCCCGGACACGCCGGCAATCAGTTGCAGGGCGGTGCACAACGTGCCGCAGCCGACGGCCTGGCTGGGCACCATCACGGTGGGCGTCAGGCGATGCGGCAGATGGAGCCCGGCGAATGAGACGAGGCCGATCAAAATTAAGGCTAGTGGCTTGCTGGGGGCGACCATGCCGGAAACCATGATGAGGCTCGCGATCAGTGCGCCAATGGTGTAGCGCAATACCACCGGCCGCACGATGTGCTGCCGCCAGCTCCAGGCCCGCGCCAGATTGGCCGCGATCTGGGAGAGGCCGTGCAGCACCATCGCAGGCGCCAGCCCCGTGAATGACAGCAGCAAGCCCATCAGGATCATGCCGCCGGCCATGCCGAACACCCCCGAGATGAAAGAGGTGGAGAGCACGGAGGCGGCAAGCGCGACGGCGAAGGGTAGGGTGATCATGGCAACCCCCAGATTTCGGTTGCCCCTTCATCACGGATTTGACAGCCCTCTCGCAAACGGCTTTAACTGGGCCATAGGCTAAGGAAAACTAAGTCTATGCCGATCCGCCGCCTGCCATCGCTGAACGGCCTGCGCGCCTTCGAGGCCGCCGCGCACCATGGCAGCTTTGTCGCTGCCGCCGACGAGCTGAACGTCACGCAGGCCGCGATCAGCCGCATGGTGCGGTTGCTGGAGGAGCGTTTTGGATTCCAGCTGTTCGAGCGCCGGCCGAACGGCCTCGATCTCACCGCACAGGGCAGGGCGCTGCAGCCTGGACTCACCTCGGCCTTCGATGCGATCGCAGGTCTCGCCGAACAGGTCAGCCTGATGCGGACGACGCCGGTGCTGACGCTCGGCGTGGGTCCGACCTTTGCGGTGCGCTGGCTGATCCCGCGGCTGCGCGGCTTCTACGAGCAGCATCCGGAAATCGATGTCCGCCTCTCGACAGGAGGCGCGCTGAATCCGTTCCGCGATGACTGGACCTGCGGCATCCTGCTCGGCGACGGTCACTGGCCCGGCTACGAGGCCGAGCTTCTGTTCGCGACCGATCTGTTTCCGGTCTGCACCAAGGCGGTCGCCCAACGGATCCTGCATCCATCAAAGTTGACCCGGCAGGATATGCTGCAGGTGGCGCACTCGCCGGAGGATTGGGATCTCTGGCTCGCCGCCGCCGGGGTGAAGCCGCGCGGAAAGGGGGTCGGGCCGACCTTCGGCAATTACACGATGGCGCTGCAGGCCGCGGTCGACGGCATTGGCGTCGCGATCGGCCTGCGACCCTACGTCGAAGAAGATCTCGCCAAAGGCCGGCTGGTTGCGCCGTTCTCGGTCACGGTACCGAAGAAGCGTGCCTGGTATCTGCTCTATCGCGCCTTCCGCAAGGACGATCCAGGTCTTGCGGTGCTGCGCGCTTGGCTGATCGACTCGCTATCATCAGAGCGGCGGAGCGTTGCACCGAAGGCGCCTCGAAATGAGCCGTGATCGGTGGCGGGGCGGTCGCTGCCGCGCTACCAGGGACCGTTACGATTGCACATCGCGCGGCCTTCGTTGCCTTGGCCGGCCGGAACGATGCAGACCCCGCACTTCCTGCTGTTGAAAAAGCTCCCCGCATACGTCACGCAACCATTGGCTTGCCGGGTCGTGATGAAAGCGGGCGTGCCAATATTGCTTCACCGTGAATCCGGCGATCGCCAGCGGGCAGTCGAGCACGCGCAGTCCGTAGTAGTGAGCCAGCGTTTCGCCGATGTGCCTTGGAAGAGTGGCGATCAGGTCGGTCGTCCCGATGATGGCGGGCAACCCCAAAAAGCCCGGTAGCTCGAGCGCAACGTCAGGGACTATCCGCTGCTCCCGTAGCGCATCCGCGAGCAATTGATGTCCGGTGCCGGAGCGAATGAGGACGTGCGCCTCACGCCGAAAATCCCTTGCCGTGATGCGCTCGTGGATCCGGGCATGCTTTGCGTTTGCCAGGCAGACCCAATCCTGCGGAAAGAGTGCCTGTTGGAAGTGCCCGGCGTCGAGGTCCGAGATGTAGCCGAGCGCCAGATCGGCCTCGCCAGACTGCAGCATTCGTGGCGTATCGCTGCCGATCTGCGCCGCCTCGATGCGGATGCCCGGAGCAACGCGACGAACGTAGGCGAGGATGGCCGGAAGCAGCGTGATGTGGCTCGCATCCGTCATGCAGATGATGAAGCGGCGCTTTGCAGTCGCCGGATCGAACTCAGGACGAAGCTCCGCCAGACGCCGCAGCATCTCCAACGCCTGCCTGGCCGTGCCGATGAGAGCCTCGGCGCGCGGAGTCGGCAGCATTCCCTCAGCCGACCGAATGAAGAGCGGGTCGTCCAGTTCTTTTCGCAAGCGCGCCAGCCAGATCGAAATGGTCGGCTGACTTTGACCGAGTTTCTCGGCTGCTTTGGTGACGCTGCCCGTGGAGAACAATGCGTCGAAGAGCCGGAGCAGGCGCGGCTCCAAAAGGTTCGTCTCGGAGAGGTCCCGGTGCTTCATTGCGATCCGCAATAATGGATATAAGAGTCATAGCATATCCAAATACAGGGTGGCCTGCTAGTACGCCTCCAACGCCAAAACGGGCGAGGGAGAAGCGTTCGGATGAGGATCTGCTTTATCGGAGCGGGAGCCTTGGGCTCGACCATCGGCGGGACGCTGGCGCGCGGTGGGGCCGAGGTTTGGCTGATCGATCCGTTTCAGGCTCATGTCGACGCGATCAATGCGGGCGGCCTACGGATGCTCGAAGGTGACGCCGAGACCGTTGTGAAGGTCTCGGCCTGCACCTCCGCGAACCAGGTCGGCATCGTCGCGGACCTCGTCATCGTTCTGGTCAAATCCTACCACACGCGGGATGCGATCCGGGCGGCCACGCCGATCATCGGGCCGCAGACGGTCGTGATGTCGCTTCAAAACGGTCTTGGTCACGAGGACATCCTTTCGGAGGAGGTTGGTCGTGACCGCGTCATGGCAGGCAAGACCTACGTTGGCGGCGTGCTGCTTGGTCCCGGCCATGTTCGCTCCGGAGTCATCGGCAAGGAAACCATCATCGGCGAACTCGATGGACGCTTGACCGAGCGCGCACAGCGAATTTCCGAGACTTTCAATCGTGCCGGCATTCTCACGCTGCTCAGCGACAACATCTTGGGCACGATGTGGGACAAGTTGTTCATCAACGTCGCCGGAGGAGGAATTACCGCCGTTACCGGGCTGACTTATGGTGGTCTCTATTCGCTACCGGTCCTGGAAGATTGCGCGCTGGCCGCAATCTCGGAGAGCATCGCGGTCGCACAAGCTGCCGGCGTGAAGATCTCGATTGCCGATCCGCGCCGTGCCTGGACGATGGCATCCGCTGGTCTACCGCCCGAGTTCAAGACCTCCATGTTGCAGAGCTTGCAGTCCGGCAATCTGACCGAGATCGATTACATCCACGGCTCCGTCGTGCGTTGGGGCGCCAAGCTCAATGTGCCGACCCCCGTCAATTCCACACTCGTCGCGTTGGTCAAAGGGCTCGAATACGCCCGCAGCGATTATCCAGGAAAGGCCTGAGACAATGTCGTTGCCCCGCGCTTATGTCGAACACGTCGCGATCCGCGTGCCTGACGTCGATCATCACGTCGATTTCTTTCGTGAGGTGCTTGGTCTTGCCATTCGCGACGAGCAACCCGCCGAGGGTTCACGCCCGCGTCAGGTGTGGGTGCTCGGAAGCGTGCAACTCATCGAGGATCCGAATTTTACCGGTCCGGAAGGGCGTCTCGCCCATCTCGGCATCATGGTCGACGACTACGAAGGTGTGCTCGCTCGTGCGGCCGCGTGGGGCGCCAAGGCGTTGCCCGCTGGGCCCAACTGGCTCGAGCTGCCGGGCGGGCTGAACGTCGAAATCTTGCAAGCCAGCGCAGGCGCCGTGGAAGCCGCCCTGGCGATCAATCCCCGTGCCTAGAGGAAGACGCGATGACCGATGAGCGCTACTGGGACGATGCCAGGGTCGGCGACGAATGCGTCACCCCTTCGGTGACGGTCACCGAGGCGATGGTGAATGCCTATGCCGAACTGACGGGTGATTTCACGCCGGTCCATGTCGACGAGGAATACGCCAAAACCACACCATTCGGCACGCGCGTCGCGCATGGACTGTTTGGCCTGTCGCTGGCCGACGGTTTGAAGACCCGCGCCGACTATCGCTTCCTTCCGGGAATGTCGCTGGGCTGGACGTGGGATTTCAAGCTGCCGATCAAGCTCGGCGACACCGTGCACGTGAAGTTTCGCGTCGGCTCGATGCGCACCACCAAGCGTGATGGGTGGGGCATCGTAGTGTTGCCCTCGGAGCTGATCAATCAGCGCGGCGAGGTGGTGCAGCTCGGTGAGCATCGGCTGATGATTCCGATGCGCCCGAAGACCAGTGCCAAAGGAGAACAGGCATGACCGCGCAAGATCTGCCGCTCAAGGGCACTCGCGTCATCGACTACAGCCATTTCCTGGCAGGCCCGTTCATGGGCCGCTGCCTCGCCGCGATGGGCGCGGAAGTCGTCAAGGTGGAGCGTCCGAAGGCAGGCGATGCGGGCCGCGCCCATGGCTATTTCAAGGACGGACAATCCGGCTACTTCCTGCAGCAGAACATGGGAAAGCAGGGATTGTGCATCGATCTGCGCGACACGCGTGGCCTCGACATGATGATGAAGCTCATCGACACGGCCGATGTCTTCATCGAGAACTACCGCCCCGGCGCACTCGAGCGCCTCGGGCTCGGCTACAAGGCGCTGTCGGCGCGGAATCCCACACTGATCTACTGCTCGGTCTCCGCCTATGGCCACACCGGTCCCTATGCCGACCGTCCGGGCTTCGGCCTGATCGCGGAGGCGATGTCGGGCGCCCTGGCGCAACTGGGCTCCCCCGGCGAAGCGCCGCCGCTGCTGCGGATGCCACTGGCCGACATGTACACCGGCATCCACGGTGTGGCTGCCATCAATGCGGCGCTGGTCGGCCGCACGTCGTCCGGGCGCGGCCAGCATATCGATCTCGCGCTGTACGACTGCATGGTGTCGATGCACGACTATGCGGTGCAGCGCTACTTTCTCTCCGGCGGCACCGACCTGCCGAAGCAGACCGGCAGCGGTCAGCCGGATTCGACCGTCTACGGAGTCTTTCCGGCCAGGGACGGCAATCTTGTGATCGCCGCGCAGGTCGATGATGCGTGGCGGCGATTGGCGACGCTGATCGGAGGAAGCAGGTTGTCGTCCGACGAACGCTTCACCACGCCTGCCGCGCGCAACGCCCATTATGCCGAAGCGATGGAGATCGTGCGCGACTGGACGCTGTCGCAGCCGTCTCGGGATGCTTGTCTTGCCGCACTCGAGGAAGCAGGTGTGCCGTCCGCTCCCGTGCAGACCATCGAAGAGGTCGTGAAGGATCCGCAGATCCACGCGCGTGGCATGCTGGTCGAGCAGGAGCATCCGGTGCTCGGCAAGGTGACGTTGCCGAACTTGCCCTTCCGCTTCTCCGGCTGCGACACCACGGTGCGCACGCCGGCGCCACTGCTCGGCCAGGACAATCGCCGCATTGCAGAGTCGCTGGGACTGTCGACCGAGCTCGTCGAGGCGATGGTGCGCGATGGCGTGCTGTACAACGAAGCCGCCGTGCAGGAGTGAGCCATGAGCGATCGTTACGCGGTGATAGGCAATCCGATCGGCTTCAGCAAATCACCTCTCATCCATGGCACTTTCGCCAGAATGACAGGACAGGACCTTGTTTACGAGGCGATCGAGGGTCCCCTCAATGGCTTCAGCGAACGGGTCGATCAATTCCGGACCGAGGGCGCCAGGGGGCTGAACATCACCGCCCCGTTCAAGCTCGATGCCTTCGCCTATGCAAACGAGCTTTCAGAGAGCGCCAGACGAGCAGGCGCCGTAAACTGCCTGAAGTTCGAGGGCGATCGGATCATTGCCGAGAATTTCGACGGGATCGGCCTGGTGCGTGACATCACCGCCAATCTCGGCGTCAAAATGGCCGGGCGGCGCGTCCTGATGCTCGGCGCTGGGGGAGCGGCACGCGGTGCGCTGCTGCCGTTCCTGCGCCAGGAGCCGTCCGAGCTGGTTCTGGTCAACCGAACGCTGTCGAAAGCGGTGGCATTGGCCGAAGAGTTTGCCGGCTGTGGCCCCCTGATCGTCAGCGGCTATGCTGAACTGGCCGATCTTGCCGAGGGTTATGACGTCGTCGTCAATGCGACGTCGGCCAGCCTGCGAGGTGAGATGCCGCCGCTTCCAGGCAATGTCTTCCGCGGTGCGGAGCTGGCGTACGAACTCGCCTACGGCAAAGGGCTGACCCCCTTTCTGCGGGCGGCTCGCGCCGAAGGCGTCACCAACCTGGCCGACGGTGTCGGCATGCTGGTCGAGCAGGCGGCGGAAGCTTTTGCCTGGTGGCGCGGCGTTCGACCGAGCACGGCTCAGGTCATCGCCGAGCTGACCGTCCCATTGAGCTGAAGGCGATGCCGAGCATGCATCAGAAGTCCAGCTTTCTCGTCGGCCTGATCGGCAGCGGCATCGCCGCCTCCCGCACCCCGCCCATGCACGAAGCGGCCGCTGACGCCGCCGGCATCCGCTATATCTACAAGAAGATTGATCTGGCCGAATTGAAGCTCGGCGTGGAGACATTGCCGGAGTTGCTCACGGCGGCAAGGCGAATGGGCTTTGACGGGTTGAACGTGACCCATCCCTGCAAGCAGGCGATCATTCCACTCTTGGATGAGCTTTCGCCTGACGCAGAGGCGCTTGGTGCCGTGAACACCGTGGTCCTCAGGAGTGGCCGCATGACCGGCCACAACACCGACTGGTTCGGCTTTGCCGAGAACTTCCGCCGCAACATGCAAGGTGCACCACTCGGACGGGTCGTCCAATTCGGCGCGGGCGGCGCAGGCTCGGCGGTCGCTTTCGCGCTCATGAAGCTCGGCGTGCGGGAACTGACTATCATAGACGTCGACCTGGCCAAGGCGCAGAGTCTGGTTGACGGCCTGTCCCCTCAATTTGCAGATGGGCGCCTGGAGGCCGGCCAGGATGTCGCTGCGGCCGTGGCTGCCGCAGACGGAATTGTCAACGCGACGCCGATCGGCATGGACAAATATCCGGGCACGCCGTTGCCGACGGCCCTGCTGCGTCCCGATCTGTGGGTCGCAGAGATCGTCTACTTCCCGCTGGAAACCGCGCTGCTGCGCGCGGCGCGTGCCCTCGGTTGCCGCACCGTCGATGGCGGTGGCATGGCGATCTTCCAGGGCACCGAAGCATTCCGCCTGTTCACGGGCATCTCACCCGATCCGGACGTCTTCTTCGCCACTTTTGCATCCCTGGGAGGGTGACACCCGGCCGATGGGCGAGCGGCACGGACAACGCCCGAGAGGAAACGCAAGATGGGCTACACGCTCGATTTCTCGGTGGTTTGGCACGCGATGCCCGCGCTGCTGTGGGGATGCGTGGGTACGCTGGGCCTGGCGCTTGCCGGGATGACGCTCGCAATGATGATCGGTGTCGCGGGTGTCGCGGCGCGCGATTCGAAAGCTGCGTGGTTGCGTGCTCTCGTGATCGGCTTCGTCGAGACTGTGCGCAACACGCCTTTCCTGGTGCAGATCTTTTTTCTGTTCTTCGCTCTGCCGCTGATCGGATTGAAGCTCAATCCGACCGCCACCGCGATTATCGCACTCGGTGTCAATGGCGGCGCCTACGCCATCGAGATCATTCGCGGCGGGGTGCAATCCATTCACAAGGGCCAGGTGGAGGCCGGCTACGCGCTCGGCCTGCACAAAGGACAGGTATTCCGGTTCATCGTGCTCAAGCCTGCGCTTCGCGCGATCTATCCCTCGCTCACGGGGCAGTTCATCATGCTGACGCTGACCTCATCGATCTGTTCGGCGGTATCGGCCTACGAATTGACGTCGGTTGCGCAGCGCATCGAAAGCGACACGTTCCGCAGCTTCGAGGTCTACTTCTTCGTCACCTTCCTCTACCTCGCGATCTCCTGGCTGTTGATGCTCGGCTTCGCGGTCGTCTCTCACCGCTTCTTCTCATATCCGACACGCTGAGGGGGCGATCATGACACCGCATTTTGGTCTTCCCGAGTTCGGCTTCCTGCTGCGCGGGCTGCAATGGACGGTGCTGCTCACGCTGGTCGCGTTTGCGGGCGGCTGCACGGCGGGGCTGGCCGTCGCCTTGCTGCGCACCTGTGGTCATAGGAGCGTGGAATGGATCACCCGCATTTACATCGGGATATTCCAGGGCACCCCGCTGCTGCTGCAGCTTTTCGTCGTGTACTACGGATTGGCGCTGACCGGGTTGAAGCTCGACGCCTTCGCCGCGGTGGCGATCGGTTTCACCGTGAATGCCTCCGCCTTCCTCGGCGAGATCTGGCGCGGTGCGATACAGGCCGTGCCGCGCGGCCAGACCGAGGCGGCGATGGCGCTTGGACTGCACTATTCGTCCCGCATGCGCGACATCGTGCTGCCGCAGGCGATCCGCATCTCGCTGCCGGCGACGATCGGTTATCTCGTTCAGCTCATCAAGGGCACTTCGCTCGCCGCCATCGTCGGATTCATCGAACTCGCCCGCGCCGGTCAGATCGTCTCGAACCAGACCTTCCAGCCGTTGCTCGTCTTCGGCGTGGTCGGCGCAATGTATTTCATCCTCTGTTGGCCACTTTCGTGGTGGGGCAGTCGGATGGAGGCCAGGCTCGCCCTGGCCAATCAAAGGTAGGAACGGCGCACCTGCCCAATCAAACACAGCCATCACCAGGAGGAGGAAACATCAGATGTTATTTTGGTTCAATCGCCGCCAGCTCGGCATCGCGCTGCTGACGCTCGGGGCCGTCACCGTCGCAGGTAAAGCGCAGGCGGGCACTCTGGAAGACGTGAAGAAGAAGGGCGTCGTCGTCATCGGCATCCAGGGCGACAATCCTCCCTGGGGCTATGTCGACAGCTCGGGAAAACAGGATGGGATCGATGCCGACATGGGGCGCGCCTTCGCCGAATATCTCGGCGTGAAGGCCGAGTTCGTCCCGTTGGCCGTGGCCAATCGTATTCCGGCGCTGACCACAGGCCGCGTCGACATTCTGTTCGCAACCATGGCGATGCTGCCGGAGCGCGCGAAGGCGGTGCAGTATTCCAAGCCGTATGTCGCCAACGAGATCACGCTTGTCGCTGCCCAGGCAACACCAATCAACAGCAATGCCGACATGGGCAAGTACGTGATCGGCGTTCCGAGGTCATCGACGCAGGACACCCAGGTCACCAACAGCGCTCCAGCGGGCACCGAAATCCGCAGGTTTGACGATGATGCGGCGACGATCCAGGCGCTGCTCTCCGGTCAGGTGCAGGCCGTCGGCGCAAACAGCTTCTATCCGCAGCGTCTGAACGCCGCAAAGCCGGAACTGGGATTCGAGCCCAAGCTTCACTTCACAGCACTATACAACGGAGCCTGCACCCGCCTGGGCGAGAAGGAGTGGAACGAGACGGCCAACAAGTTCATCGACCAGATCAAGTCTAACGGCAAGCTGGCCGGCTTCTACGCCAAATGGATGAAGGCGCCCGTGCCGACCTTCCCGGACTCGATCCCCGGCGTCCCCTTCACAGTCCAGTAGCCACTGCGAGCGGCCGACGCGCGATCCGCGTTGGCCGCCGCCCGACGGCGGAGACCAGCATGCAAGACCAGATCCTGATCGAAATGAAAGGCGTGCAGAAGTGGTATGGCGGGTATCAAGCTCTCCGCAACGTCGATCTCACTGTCCGCAGGGGTGAAAAGATCGTGCTCTGCGGTCCGTCCGGTTCGGGCAAGTCGACGCTCATCCGATGTATCAACCGCCTGGAGGCGATCCAGCAGGGCAGTATTGTTGTAGACGGTCATCGGCTCGACGACAGCATCAAGGCCATCGATGTCGTACGTCAGGACGTCGGCATGGTCTTTCAGAGCTTCAACCTTTTTCCGCATATGACCGTGTTGCAGAACTGTACACTCGCGCCCATTCGCGCACGCCGCATCGGCAGGACCGAGGCGGAGGCGACCGCGCGAAAATACCTCGAGCGGGTACGCATCGGTGACCAGGCCGAGAAGTATCCGGCTCAGCTTTCGGGAGGTCAGCAACAGCGCGTCGCGATCGCGCGCGCACTCTGCATGCAGCCCAAGGTGATGCTGTTTGACGAACCGACCTCGGCTCTCGACCCTGAGATGGTCAAGGAGGTGCTCGATACCATGATCGGCCTCGCCAACGACGGCATGACCATGATTTGCGTCACCCACGAGATGGGCTTTGCTCGCCAGGTTGCAGATCGGGTCATCTTCATGGCAGAAGGGCAGATCATCGAAGAAGGCGCGCCCGACGCTTTCTTCCGCGAACCACAGCACGCCCGCACCAAGCAGTTCCTTGGCGAGATCCTCGCCCATCACTGAACGGAGTTCTTCGATGAGTCGTCTTGTCTACGTCCTCAACGGGCCGAATCTCAATTTGCTCGGCAAGCGCCAGCCTCACATCTACGGCCACGAGACGCTTGCGGATGTAGAGCGGGATTGTCGAGCGCTGGGCAAGGAGCTCGGCCTGGACATTCGCTTTCATCAATCCAACAGGGAATACGAGATCATCGATTGGATTCACGAGGCGCGCGAGACGGCTGCCGGTATCGTGATGAATCCCGCAGCTTTCACCCATACGTCGGTCGCCATCCTGGATGCTCTGAACACGTTCGAGGGGACGGTGATCGAGGTGCATATTTCCAACGTGCACAAGCGCGAGGAATTCCGTCACCATTCGTTTGTTTCCAAACGAGCCGATGGGGTCATCGCAGGCTTCGGCACGCAGGGCTATCTGCTCGGCTTGCGTCGTGTGGCCAAGCTGCTCGATGAGAACAAGGGGTAGCATCGGATGGACGCACCCGTCCGCCTGTCGGTGATGGGAGCGGGCCTCATCGGCAAACGGCATATCGAGCACATTCTCGCGCGGCCGGAGGCGGTACTGTCGTCGATCGTCGATCCGGCGCCGGCGGCACGAGAGTTGGCGGCTGCCCTGAAGGTGGACTGGTTTCCGTCGTTTCAGGACTTGCTTTCCGGAAATCGGCCGGAGGGGGTGGTCGTCGCCACCCCCAATCAGATGCACGTTGCCAACGGCATGGATTGTATCGCGGCTCGCATCCCGGCGCTCATCGAGAAGCCGTTAGCAGACGACGTCCTCGCTGCACATGCTCTGGTCGAGGCCGCCGAGGGGGCGGGCGTGCCGCTGCTCACCGGCCATCATCGCCGCCACAATCCGATGATCCAACGCGCCAAGGCGGAGATCGACAGCGGCCGGCTCGGCGAGATCGTGTCGGTGCATGGCATGTTCTGGCTGATCAAGCCGGACGAGTATTTCGATGTGGCTTGGCGCCGGCAGAAAGGAGCGGGGCCTGTTTTCCTGAATCTCATCCACGATGTCGACCTGCTGCGGTACCTCTGCGGGGATATCGTGGCGGTACAAGCTGCCCAATCCAATCGGCTGCGTGGAAATGCAGTTGAAGAGACAGCGGTGATCCTCCTGCACTTCGCCTCCGGCGCGTTGGGAACGGTCAATGTCTCCGATACCATCCAGTCGCCTTGGAGCTGGGAATTCACCGCCGGTGAGAACCCGGCCTACAGTCATACGCAGGAGGCGTGTTACCAGATCGGCGGCACGAGGGCATCGCTGGCTATTCCGCAACTCGATCTATGGCATCACCCAAGCCAGGCCAGCTGGTGGGCGCCGATCGAGCGCGAGCGGCTGCGGTACGAGAAGGAAGATCCGCTCGGCCTGCAGATTGCCAATTTCTGTGGGGTGATCCGGGGTACGGCCGAGCCTGTGGTGAGTGGGCGCGAAGGGCTGAAAACCCTCAGAGTGATCGACGCGGTCAAACGCGCGGCGGAAACGGGGGATTTCGTATCGGTTTGATACCGGAAAGCACGGCCTTCTGTTGCAGAGTGAGCGCGCCGCGACAATATTCGAGCGGCGTCCGGATCGTATGGATGAGGAGCAGCGGAGGCCCATTGCCGGTCTTTTGAAAGCGCACGCTGAGCTTGATGATATCCACGATGTTGCGTGCGAGAAGCCGGACCTGCAGCCGGCACTGGCTGCCGAATAGGGCCGTGCCGGTCCGATGATCCCATGAATGCCCTGACGTCGATGCCGCCGCGGAAGCGGCCCGGGCGGTCACATTCGGCGTTCATGTCCTCCGTTTTTCACTTCTGTCGTTTCTTCTTTTTGGCCTCGAGCAGGGTTCGCATCGCGTCGGCCCACATCGCTACAAGTCGCTCGCGTGGTCCCGCAGAGGTTCGAAGGTTCTCGGAAATCGCGAGGCCTCTGATGAAATGGAGCGTCAGCGCGATGACGTCGTGATAGGCCTCGGAGTCCGCCCACTCGCCGAAGAGCTGGACATAAACGCGCTCGAGATCGTGTCGGGCACCGCGCTCCGCCGTGGTCAATGCCTGTTTCAAGGCAGCATCCGTGCGAGCCACCGCCCAGAGCTCCAACTCGGCGAGATAGGCTGGCTGGCGCGCGGCGAATGCAAGCGCTTCGACGGCCGCAACCAGAGTGTCAGCCGGCCCCGCGCCTGCGCGCTCGTTCCGGCTGACGAGTTCGGCGACGCTCGCGGCCAACAGAGAGGCGTGGGTTGGAAAGTGATGGAGTAGGGCGCCGCGGCTGACTCCCGCCCGATGCTGTACCGCGAGCGTGGTCGTGCCGGCGACGCCGAGGTCGATCAGGCAATCCACGGCGGCGTTCAGAATCCGCGATCGTGTGGTCTCGGCCGCTCCGTCGAGAGCGCCGTTCTTCGCTGGTCTCGGCATGCCTTCCCTCGGCAGTCAGCATTGACTGTAACACGATAGTTGGTACAGTCAATGCTGACTGTCCATACATACATCCGGGAGGTTACGATGCCGAATTTCTCGACTCTCAGTATCGCAGTCCGCGAGGATGCACCGAACATCGCCCGTCTCGTCCTCGACCGCCCGGGTCGGTTCAACGCCATCGACGACGTGATGCCCGAAGAGATCCGTGCGGCGGTGGAGTGGGCGGAGAAAAACGACGACGTGCACGTCGTCGTGATCGAAGGCGCAGGTAAGGGGTTCTGCGGCGGATATGATCTCGTCGCCTACGCGGAGAGCGAGATCGAGCACCCGTGCCAGCAGGAGAGCGAGCCTTGGGACCCCATGGTCGATTACGCATTCATGAAGAAGAACACCGAGAACTTCATGAGCTTGTGGAAGTGCTCCAAGCCGACCATCGCCAAGATTCACGGCGCGGCGGTCGCCGGGGGTAGCGATATCGCGCTCTGCTGCGACCTGATCGTGATGGCGGAGGACGCTCGGATCGGCTACATGCCGACGCGCGTATGGGGATGCCCTACCACCGCGATGTGGACGTTCAAGCTCGGACCTGCGCGCGCCAAGGAGATGATGTTCACCGGGAACATGATCGACGGGCGCAAGGCGGCGGAGTGGGGGCTGGCGAATGTCTGCGTTCCGGTGGAGCGGCTCGAGGCCGAGACGCGAAAGCTCGCCGACCGGATTGCCGGCGTTCCGAAGAGTCACCTCGCCATGCACAAGATGGTCGTCAACCAGGTCATGCTGACCATGGGTCTCGAGCAGACGCAGTCGCTCGCGACGCTCTTTGACGGCATCACGCGTCACAATCCTGAGGGGTTGTGGTTCAGGCGGTACGCGCAGAAGCACGGTTTCAAGGCGGCCATCGAATGGCGTGACAGCGGCCGCCCGATCCCGGAACGCGACGAGGCACGCAGGTTGATTCACGAAATGAAGGGTATTGACTGACGCCGTCGGGAGCGCGAGCGATGTCGGCGCCATTCATTCATCGAAGAACGTCCGGAGAAACGAATGAGCATTAAGAACAGTACGTCGGATGACGTGCAGGCCTATCGCGCGGTCGAGCGGATTTATCACTCCTATCTTACGGGTCTCATCCTTCATCTCTCGTCGCGCGCCGGGGCGGCTCGCGCTGCTGAGATCGTGTTCAGAATGTTCCGCCGCCAGCAAGCGACCCATTTCGTCGCTGGCCTCAAAAAGCTCGGTTTGGACGGCTTGCCCCATGCAGTCGCCAGCGCACAGTACAACTACCTCGCCAATCAGATCGGCGGCGTAAAAGTCGAATACGTCTATGAGAGCGACAAGAAGGCATGGATTCGTTATCCGCCTCCCCGGTGGCTTTGGTATGGTACCGCAATCTGCGGAATTCCCTCGGAAGTGTCTCGCGGGATGCTCAGGGGGTGGCACGGCAACAACGGCGTGGTTCTCGGTAACCCTCGCCTGGGCTTCGTCTGCACGGGACAGACCGTCGACGGGCAGCCCGGCCTGGAGGGATATTACCGGGAGTACGATCACGAACTTTCTCCGGAAGAGCGGCTGCAATTTTCGCCCGGAGAGCGATGCCCTCCATTCAGGCCAGAACTTGCGCCACGCCTTGGCGAAACGAATTGGCCAGAAAGTCGCTTGAGAAAGGCCCTCCGCAATTACGCGATGGACTACATCACGTCGATCCTGCCTGAAATGATGTCGGTGCTCGGACCGGCCGAGGGAGGTCACCTGGGAGGTTTAGCCGCTCGATTGATCGGCATGCACACGTTCGACGATGTTGCGTCCATGCTCGGTGGAGTGGACCGAGGTGTCGCAGGTTTTGCAACCGCACTTACGAGGCTGTTACGTGGCCAAGGCGATGACGCCGAGATGCATCTTGAAGGCAGCACGGCGATCGTAAGGCAAACGACGTGGCGCCTCATGTCTGGGAGGGAGCAAATGTCTCCCGCCATATTCGATGCGTGGAATGAGCTGTGGCTGGGCGCTGCACTGGCTCACGATCGTTTCATGCGCGTCACCCTGATCAGCCGCCGAGATGCCGGTGATCCGGTCTGGGCATGGGAGATTCGACAGGGCCATTGAATGAATTGCCCTGAATCAACCAGCTTGTGGGAACGCGAGCGATCCTATAATTGGGTTGGAAGCGACCTTGAACCAATTCACTTGCATGATCCTCCCGTTTTTCATGCAGTTGCGATCGCAGGCGTGCGCTTTGGAGCAATGCGACGCGTCCGCGACATCGCAGCAAGTGAAAAGCCGTACCTCACGTGTGATCAGTTGGTCCATCCTCGGAAAGCAAGCTGGTTCTCCAGGCTGCTGCTCCCGCCAAGCGGGGAGGTCGAGGCCGTCGCGCCTGCCACGAGGCCGGTGTATGGTCTCCGCGTTTCGCTCGCGCTCTTCCTGATATCGCTGGGCGCCATCGCCGCCGTGTGGTGGTGGTTGGGGACGCCAGTCCATTTGGTGCGCGCACCCATCGATCCAAACGACAAGGTCCAATGCATCTCGTACGCCCCGTTCCGCAGCCATCAGACCTCGCTTTCGTCCGCGACGCAGGTATCGCGTGAGCAGATCGCGGAAGATCTCGCCCAGCTTGCGGAGATATCCGACTGCATCCGTACCTATGCGACCGATCTTGGTCTCGACCAAATCCCCGAGCTTGCAGCCCGAGCGGGGTTGAAGGTCGTCCAGGGTATTTTCCTCGACAAGGACCAGCAGAAGAATCGAGCGCAGATCTCAACGGCGATACGCCTCGCCAGGGAGTATCCCGGGACCGTCATCGCGTTGGTGGTCGGCAACGAGACCTTGTTGCGCAAGGACATAACGGTCTCCGATCTCGCCGACACGATCCGCTCGGTCAAGGCGCAGGTCAGTGTCCCCGTGACCTATGCCGACGTCTGGGAATTCTGGCTCAGCAGTCGTGAGCTCTACGACGCCGTCGACTTCGTCACGATTCACATCCTGCCATATTGGGAGAACGTGCCGATTCCGGCAGAAGCGGCTGCCACGCACGCCGACGCAATACGCCGGCAGGTCGCGGCGGCCTTTCCGGGCAAGGAGATCCTGATCGGCGAAGTAGGCTGGCCGAGCCAGGGACGGATGCGGGGATCGGCGTTGCCGTCGCGTATCAACCAGGCCCGGGTGGTCTCGGAGGTTCTCGACCTCGCCCGGCGCGAGAATTTCCGCTTCAACCTGTTCGAGGCCTACGACGAATCCTGGAAGCGAGAGATCGAGGGCACAGTCGGCGGATCATGGGGCCTGTTCGGAGGCGAGCAGCGCGTGCTCAAATATCCTGCCGGCATCCCCGTCAGCAACTTTCCGCTCTGGAAGCTGCAAATGAGCTGCGGAATTGCGCTCGCGACCCTGGTGTTCGCCGCGGCATGGTTGACCTCGCATCGCAAGCCCGCGAGCCCTGGCCTGGCTTCATGGCTCGGGGTGGCGATATCGGCGACGGCAGCCGGAATCCTGTTTGGCGTGGACGCCCAAAAGGTGTTCTTTGAAAGTGTCGGAGCGGGTGGCTGGCTCCTTTGGAGTTCTCTGCTGCTGGCCGCGACGATTTCGCCGGTGCTTGGTGCCAACGCTCTCATGTCGGGGCGTCCACCGCCGAGTTTTCAGGAGTTGCTCGGTCCGAAAGGCTACCGGACGGAAACGATGGTCGCAACCATGCACGGGTTGGCCTTGATCGTGACCGTCGTGATCGGTGCGGCCACCGCACTAGGGCTCGTGTTCGACCCGCGCAACATCGATTTTCCTTTTGCAGCACTCACCATGGCAGCATTGCCTTTCGCAGCGATGACGCTGCTCAATCCATCCGGGAAGGGAGGTCGCCCTGTGGCGGAGTCGCTGTTTGCCGGCGTGTTCGTCGGAGCGGCGATCTATGTGACCTTCAACGAGGGGACGGCGAACTGGCAGGCGATGTGGACTTGCGCCGCCTACCTCCTGCTTGCCGCGACGCTGTGGCGGGCCCGCGCCTGAGAAGGGCACGACATGACCCGCCGTGCCTGCGCGAGCACCACCTTGATGCGGCCGATCGAGAGCGTTGAACTTTGAGCAGGCGGGTGCGCAAGGATGCGACAAAAAATTTCACCGAGTCCCCTTGAACAAAGATGGACCTGTTCCTAGGTCGTTTGCCGCCCGGGGGCCGGTTCCGGACCCGGATTTTGGACATCGCTGAACCTACCCAAGGAGGATGTGCATGCATTTCCGCCCGTTGCACGATCGCGTGCTCGTGCGCCGCGTCGATGCCGAGGAGAAGACCGCCGGCGGCATCATCATTCCCGACACCGCCAAGGACAAGCCGCAGCAGGGCGAGATCATCGCCGCTGGGCCGGGTGCGCGTAACGAGCAAGGCCAGCTCGTGCCACTCGAGGTCAAGGTCGGCGACCGGGTGCTGTTCGGCAAGTGGTCAGGCACCGAGGTCAAGATCGATGGCGAAGAGTTCTCGATCATGAAGGAAAGCGATCTTCTCGGCGTGGTCGAACAGGGCGGCACGCTGAAGAAGGCGGCGTAACACTGACGGTCATCGAACAGAAAGGAGAGTGGCAACATGGCTGCCAAGGACGTGAAGTTCGCGACCGAGGCTCGCGAGCGCATGCTGCGGGGCGTCGACACGCTGGCGAATGCGGTGAAGGTCACGCTCGGTCCAAAGGGACGCAACGTCGTCATCGAAAAATCGTTCGGCGCGCCGCGCATCACCAAGGACGGCGTCACCGTCGCCAAGGAGATCGAACTGGAGGACAAGTTCGAAAACATGGGCGCCCAGATGGTGCGCGAGGTCGCGTCAAAGACCAGTGATCTTGCCGGAGACGGCACCACGACGGCGACGGTACTGGCGCAGGCCATCGTCAAGGAAGGTGCCAAGGCCGTCGCCGCCGGCATGAACCCGATGGACCTCAAGCGCGGCATCGACCTTGCCGTGGAGGCGATCGTGACCGATCTCAAGTCGCACGCCAAGAAGGTCACCTCCAACGACGAGATCGCCCAGGTCAGCACCATCTCCGCCAACGGCGACACCGAGATCGGCCGCTTCCTGGCGGACGCCATGCAGAAGGTCGGCAATGAGGGCGTGATCACGGTCGAGGAAGCCAAGAGCCTGCACACCGAACTCGAGGTGGTCGAGGGCATGCAGTTCGACCGCGGCTATGTCTCGCCCTACTTCGTCACCAACCCGGAGAAGATGAGGGTCGAGCTCGAAGATCCCTATGTGCTGATCCACGAGAAGAAGCTCTCCAGCCTGCAGTCGATGCTCCCGCTGCTCGAGCAGGTCGTGCAATCGGGCAAGCCGCTGCTGATCATCGCTGAGGAGGTCGAGGGCGAGGCGCTTGCGACTTTGGTCGTCAACCGTCTGCGCGGCGGCTTGAAGGTCGCCGCCGTCAAGGCGCCGGGATTTGGCGATCGCCGCAAGGCGATGCTGGAGGATATCGCGATCCTCACCGGCGGCACGGTGATCTCCGAAGATCTCGGCATCAAGCTGGAGAACGTCACAGTGAAGATGCTGGGCCGTGCCAAGAAGGTGGTGATCGACAAGGAGAACACCACGATCGTCGATGGGGCCGGCGCCAAGAAGGACATCGAGGCGCGAAGCCAACAGATCAGGACGCAGATCGAGGAAACCACCTCGGATTACGATCGCGAGAAGCTGCAGGAGCGGCTGGCCAAGCTCGCCGGCGGCGTCGCGGTGATCCGGGTCGGCGGAGCGACCGAGGTCGAGGTGAAGGAACGCAAGGATCGCGTCGACGATGCCCTGCATGCGACCCGGGCCGCTGTCGAGGAAGGCATTCTGCCTGGCGGCGGCGTTGCACTGCTGCGCTCCCTCAAGGCGCTCGACGGCGTCAAGACCACCAATGCCGACCAGAAGGCGGGGGTCGAGATCGTGCGTCGCGCCATCCAGGTGCCGGCCCGGCAGATCGTTCAGAATGCGGGCGAGGATGGCTCCATCGTCGTCGGCAAGCTCCTCGAAAATCAGACCTACACCTGGGGCTTCAATGCCGCGACCGGCGAGTACCAGGACATGGTCCAGGCCGGCGTGATCGATCCTGCCAAGGTGGTGCGCACCGCCTTGCAGGACGCGGCCTCGGTCGCTTCGCTGCTCATCACGACCGAAGCGCTGGTCGCTGACAAGCCGAAGAAGACAGAAGCGGCAAGCGCCCCCGCCATGGACTTCTAGAGACGAGCGAGCCCGGCCGAGCGGCCGGGCTCGTTCTTCGCGTGCTCTGTTCTGATCAATTGGATCTGTTCTCGAACGAAAGGAGGATGAGATGATCAACGATCGTGCTTTCTCCGCTCGCGGGGAAGCCACCCAGAAAACGCTGCGGCGACTCGCCGCCTTGGCCGTTGGTGCCGGCCTCTCCCTCGTGCCCTTCGCAGCCTACGGCGCCGAAAGCTCGAGCTCTGCCGCCAAGGCGGCGGACACTTTCGAGCGGCTGGCCTTGCCGCCGATCCCGTACCTGGACACGATGCCGTGGTCGAGCTGGCAACGGGGCAGCCCGACTATGAAGGTGGATACGCTGCTGTCGCCGGTTCTGGGGCCATCCGGTATCCGGCTCGATGTCACGCCGCTGGATCGGAACCGTCCAGAGCCTGCCATGAGCTGAGGTCGTAGAGCGGCCGGAAGGCCGCTCCCTCCCGGTTCTCGCCCGCCGCCATCGACGTCGCGCTACCAGGATCTCGGCAGCCCAATGCAGAGGGGGAAACGCCGCGGGGGACTACGCCCGCCCGGAATAGAGATCTGCAAAGCGTTCGCGCAAGACGTTCTTCTGCACTTTTCCCATCGCGTTGCGCGGCAGCCCCTCGACGAACACGACGCGCTTCGGCTGCTTGAACTTTGCCAATCGTCCCGACAGTGCCGCGAGAATGGCGCGTTCGTCGACCGATGAGCCCGGCGACCGAACCACCGCCGCGGTGACACCCTCGCCAAAATCGGCGTGCGGCACGCCGACGACCGCGCTCTCGGAAACGCCGGGAATCGCGTCGATCTCGGTTTCGATTTCCTTGGGGTACACGTTGAACCCACCGGTAATGATGAGGTCCTTGCCGCGCCCGACGATGTGCAGATAACCATTCGCATCGAATTTGCCGAGATCGCCGGTGATGAAGAAGCCGTCGGCACGGAACTCGGCCGCGGTCTTGTCCGGCATGTTCCAGTAGCCCGCAAAGACGTTCGGCCCCTTCACCTCGATCATGCCGACCTCGCCAACGGGGAGCATTGCGCCGGTTTCGGGATGGGTGACGCGAACCTCGACGGCGGGAAGGGGCCGGCCGACCGACCCGGCGATGCGAGACCCCTCGTAGGGATTGGAGGCGATCATCCCGGTCTCGGTCATGCCGTAGCGTTCCAGAATCGCATGCCCGGTCCGCTCCTTCCAGACCCGGTGTGTCTCGGCCAGAAGCGGCGCCGAGCCGGCGACGAAAAGCCTCATGTTGGCGGTGCTTCGCTCGTTCAGGTCAGTGCTCTCGAGCAGGCGCACATAGAAGGTCGGCACGCCCATCAGAACCGTGCTGCGTGCCATCGTTGCCAGAATGCGTTCGGCGTCGAACTTCTGCATGAATAGGATGCGCGCGCGTGCGGCGAAGCTGACGTTGCAGGCCACGAAGAGCCCGTGAACGTGATAGATCGGCAGGGCATGGATCAGCACGTCCTTGCTCGAATAACGCCACTCCTGGACGAGCGTCAGGGCGTTCGAAGAAAGATTGCCGTGTGTCAGCATGGCTCCCTTCGAGCGGCCGGTCGTGCCCGACGTGTAGAGGATGGCTGCAAGATCGTCAGTCGTCCTGGCGACGGTTTCAAATCGCACCGGGAAGTCTGCCGCAGCTTCGACGAGCGAACCCTTGCCGCGGTGATCGAGCGTCTCGACGCGGCCGCCCGCCTTGGCGGCGATGGCGCGCAACTCGGCCTCTTCCCTGGGATCACACACGATCAACGTCGGCTGCGCGTCGCGGATGAAATACTCGGTCTCAGTCGGCGTATAGGCGGTGTTGAGGGGCAGATAGACCGCGCCAGTGCGCAGCGTTGCGAGATAGAGCGCGACCGCCTCGACGGATTTCTCCACCTTGACCGCGACGCGGTGGTTCGGGCCGATGCCGATACTGGCGAGGAAGTTTGCGAACCTGCCGTTCAGCGCAGCAAGTTCGGCATAGCTCAACGCCGTGCCGTCGTCCTTCTCGATGCAGATGGATTGGTCGGACTCCGCGCCGGCGAGCAGGCGATCGTACAGGTTCGAGGTCATGACGAGATCTTCCGTTGCGAGTTGGTGTGAGGACTGGGAACGAGGTCCCGCGATGACAGTTTCGCGCGAAGCGCCTTCTTCACCTTGTCGGACGCGACGACCGTGCCATGCTCGGCAAAGGCCTCGTGGTTCGCCTCGATGCGCTCGAGCGCGTAGAGATAGTTCACCATCAGCCCGTAGGATTGCTTCATGCCCTTGGCGGAGGCATCGCCGAGGAAATTCAGCCGTTCCAGGCGCGCGCCGTTACCGAGATGGAAGCGGGCGACCGCGTCCACCGGCTTGCCTGACGGCAGTTTCGCCTTCAGGAAGTAATAGGCGGCGAGCGCCGTGATCGCCTCCTTTGCCTGCGCGATGTCGCCGCCGTCGTCGAGCGCGGCCAGCGCGCGTCGCGTCTCCTCATCGATCGCGGCGGAGGCCTCGGTCTTGAGCTCGCGCCGCACCCAGCCGGCAAAGCCGGGAACGGGAGACAGCGTGACGAAGGTCTTCAGGTTCGGCAGCTCGCGGGCGAGGTCCTGCACCACCTGCTTGATCAGGAAATTGCCGAACGAGACGCCGGCCAGGCCCTTCTGCGTGTTCGAGATCGAGTAGAACACGGCCGTTGTCGCCTCGTGCGCGGCAATCGCCTCGCGCGATTTGTCTAGCAATGGGCCGATCGCGCCGGGAATCTCCTTCGTCAGCGCGACCTCGACGAAGATCAGCGGCTCGTCGACCAGCTGCGGATGAAAGAATGCGTAGCAGCGGCGATCCGGTGGCTCCAGTCGGTTGCGTAAGTCGTCCCAGTCCTGGATGGCGTGGACGGCTTCATATCTGATGATCTTTTCGAGGATGTTGGCCGAGGTGGTCCAGTCGATCGGTCGCAGCACGAGAAAACCCCGGTTGAACCAGGACGAGAACAGATGAACGAAATCGTCGTCAACCGGCTGGAGCTCGGGATGCTCGCGCAGCAGCGCGAGCAGCACCTCGCGCATCCGCACCAGCGACGATGTTCCACCGGGCGCAAGGTTGAGGCGCCGGATCAGCTCCTGCCGGCGCGGCTCTGCGGCGGCATGGAGCGCCTCGAGCTTGCTCCCGTCGCCGCCCTCCTTGCGCTGGTAGGCGGCGATCGCGAGCTCGATCTCGCGCCGGTCGGGCCCGAACCGGTCGGCGAGGGAGGATAGAAACTTGAGCCGCTGCGGCTCGGCCGCCCGCTCGAAGGCCGCAAGCAGCGATTGCGCGATCGCAACGCCGGAGGCTTCGCCGCGCCGGGAAAGTAGCGCCTCGCCGAGAAGCTCGAGGTCGCGATCCTCGCCGACATCGCGATCCGGCTTGATGCCGAGAACCGCGCGGCCGCGTTGCGTCAGCGTGTCGATCAGCCCTTGCAGGAATTCGGGCGCCGCAATGCGTCCGGATCGGATGTCGTTCAGCATCGTTCATGCCTCCTCGGTCAACGCGACGGCGCGCCCATCACCAGATTGGGCAGAAAAGTGGAGATCGACGGCACCAGGCAGAGCAGGACGACCGCGAACGCCATCAGCAGGACGAAAGGCAGCGTGCCCCAGATCACGTCCCGTAACGGGATGTCGGGCGCGATGTTCCTGATGACGAAGATGTTGAGTCCGACCGGTGGATGGATGAGGCCCATCTCCATCACGATCGTCATCACCACGCCGAACCAGATCAGGTCGAAGCCGGCGTCCTTGAGCGGCGGCAGGATGATCGGCGCGGTCATCAGGATGATCGAGACCGGCGGCACGAAAAAGCCGAGCACGACCACCAGCACCAGGATCGCGCCCAGCAGCACCCATCGCGACAGCTGCATCGCCACGATCGCCTGCGCCGCCGCCTGGCTGATGTGGAGATAGCTCATCACATAGGAGTAGAGCAGCGACATGCCGATGATGAGCATCAGCATGGTCGATTCCTTCAGCGTCGATTCCAGGATCGGGCCGAGATCCCGCGGGCGCCACACGCCGTAGATCGAGGCGATCAGGACCAGCGCCAGGATGCCGCCGAGGCCGGCGGTTTCCGAGGGCGTCGCATAGCCGCCATAGAGCGCGATCATGACGCCGCTGAGCAGCACGACGAAGGGCAGCACGCGCGGCAGCGCGCCGAACCGCATCGCCATGGTGAAGCGCTCGTTCGACAGGATCGGATGCTGCGCCGGATCGGCCGCATAGGCGCGCTGCGCCGCGTTGTATTCGGCCTTGAACCTCAGCACCGCGTAGATCGCGAACAGCAGCACCAGCAGGAGGCCCGGTCCGATGCCGGCGAGGAAGAGGCGTCCGAGCGACTGCTCCGCCGCGACCGCGTAGAGGATCATGGTGATCGAGGGCGGCAGCAGGATGCCCAGCGTGCCGCCGGCGGCGATCACGCCGGCGGCGAAGCCGCCGGAATAGCCGCGCTTGCGCATCTCGGGGATGCCGGCCGAGCCGATCGCCGAGCAGGTGGCCGGAGACGATCCGGCCATCGCGGCGAACAGCGCGCAGGCAAACACATTGGCGATGCCGAGACCGCCGGGAATGCGGCCCATCCAGACATGCAGTGCGCTGTAGAGGTCCTGTCCCGCCTTCGACTTGCCGATCGCGGCGCCCTTCAGGATGAAGAGCGGGATCGCCAGCAGCGTGATCGAGGCCATCTCCTCGTAGACGTTCTGCGTCACCGTATCGAGCGATGCGGCGGGCATGAAGTAGTACATGAAGACGACGGCGACCGCGCCGAGTGCGAGGGCGATCGGCATGCCCGAGGCCATGACGGCGAGGGTCGCACCACCATACATCAGTCCGACGGCAAGCGTGCTCATTTGCTCCTCCATGCGTCGATGCTCGCGGCGAGCTGAAGCGCGATCTGCAGCGTCATCAGGGTCATGCCCAGCGACATCATGCTGTAGGGAATCCACAGCGGCGGAGCCCAGGTCGATCCGGACACCTGGCCGTCGACCCAGGCTTCGTGGAACAGCGTCCAGGATTTCCAGGCGAAGAAGCCGCAGAACAGCAGGCTCGCCATGTCGACCACGAGTATGCGGATCGCGTTGCCGCGTTTCGACAGATAGCCGGTGAAGGCCTCGATGCCGATATGGCCGCGCCCGGCCTGCACGAACGCGGTGGACAGGAACGTGGCGCCGACCAGCAGGAACACCGCGGCCTCGTCCTGCCAATAGGTGGCCGCGTTGAAGAAGTAGCGCGCGCCCACGCTGTAGCTCAGGATCGTGCTCGCGACGATGAGCGCGATCGAGCAGAGCACGACGATTGCCCTGTTGAGCAGGGTCATCGCGCGGCTGATGCGTCCCACGGGGGAGCCGGAGCGCGCCGCGGGCACGGCGGCGGAATGGCCGAGATCGATGCCGTGCGCGCTCATGAGCCGGCCTCCATGGCAAGCTTGATCAGGCGGGCGCAGTTCTCGTTCTTGCCAGCGTAGTCCTTCCAGGCGGTGTTGCGCGCAAGCTCACGCCAGGCCTGAACCGTCTTGTCGTCGAGATCGTGCACCGTCGCGCCGGCGGCCTGGTAGACTTTGGCGACGCGGACGTCGTCCTCCACGGCCGCAGCGCGGCCGAACGCTTCGAGCTCGGTGCCGACCGAGACGATGATGTCGCGCTCCTCGCTCGAAAGCCGGTCGAACACCGCCTTCGACATCACGAGCGGCTCGAGCATGAACCAGTAGCTCTTGGCTCGCCCGGTCGTCAGATGCTTGGCGAGCTCCTCCAGGCGGAACGAGGTCAGGCTGGTGGACGAGGTGAGGGCGGCATCGCAGGCGCCGGTCTGCATCGCCGCATAGAGTTCGTTGGAGGGCAGCGACAGCACCGAGGCGCCGGCAGCCTGCAGCACGAGATCCATCTCGCGCGAGCCGCCGCGGATCTTCATGCCCTTGGCATCGCCGACCTCGACCAGCGGGCGCGCACGGCTGGCGACGCCGCCGGCCTGCCAGATCCAGGTGATGATGACGAGACCCTTGGCGGCAAGGAATTTGCTGAACTCCTGGCCGATCGGCTTGCTCTTCCAGCCGAGGCCTTCGTCGTAACCGGTGACGAGGCCCGGCATCAGGCCGATGTTCAACTCGGGAAGGTCGCCGCCGGCGTAGGAGATCGGGATGAGGCTCATGTCGAGCGCGCCTTTGCGCATCGCTGAGACCTGCGCGTTGGTCTTCATCAGCGACGAGCCCGGATAGATCTCGGCGGTCATCGCACCTTTGCTGCGCTCCTGGATCTGCGCCGCGAAACGCCGGCAGAGCCGGTCGCGGAAATCGCCCTCGGTTGCGGTGCCTCCAGGAAACTGGTGCGAAATCTTCAAGGCCGTGGCCGCACGCGCCTCTCCGAACCGGAGCAGCGCCGGGGCCGCGATGCCCAGGGCCAGGGCTTGGCGTCTCGAAATCCTCATTCCATACCTCCCGTCGCAAAATTGCATTTTTTATTTCTAATCTTGCATACAATTACCATATGAACTGCATGCTGTATGTTTTGTCAAGCGTATGGTATGGAACTGCGAGATCGGATGTATACAATGAGCCAGGCCTTCAGACTGAAGCAGTCGATCGAAGACGCTGTGATTGCAGGGGAATTTCAGCCCGGCGATCGCTTGGACGAAGCCTCGCTGGCGGAGCGATTCGGCGTGTCGCGGACACCCATCCGGGAAGCGCTGCTGCAGCTCGGGGCCGAAGGCTTCATCGATGTTCGCCCGCGACGCGGCGCCATTGTCAGCGTCCCGTCACCAACCCGGCTGTTCGAGATGTTCGAGACCATGGCCGAGATCGAAAGCGCCTGCGGACGGCTGGCCGCGCGGCGGCTGACGCCGGACAATGATGCGGCGATGGAAGCTGCGCACCGGGCCTGCGAGACGGCCGCGCGGAACGGCGACAGCGAGCAGTACTACGCCGACAACCGCAACTTCCACGAAGCGATCTACCGCGCCAGCCGCAACAGCTTCCTGGCCGATCAGGCTTTCGCCTTGCACAAGCGTTTGAGCGCCTATCGCCGCATCCAGCTTCGGGCGCGCAACCGGCTGCTGCAATCGCTGCAGGAGCACGCCGGCATTCTGGAAGCGATTCGTGCCGGCGACGAGCAACTGGCCGCAACCCGCCTCCACGACCATGTCCTGGTGCAAGGCGAACGGTTCTCGGACATGGTCCTTGGCCTTTCACCCGGCGGCCAATCTCCTGCCGAAAGCAGGAGGCAGACGGCGAAATAGGCGTGGCCGCCAGCATCTGGTCTGGGACGCAGACCGGCTGCCGTGCGGCGCGCCAGTTTAGATGGCCCGCAGCCCTTCCTTGGGCATCTCCCGGATCAGCGCATCGATATCGTTCTGCTCGAGCGTCTCCTTCTCCAAGAGCTTCTTCGCGGCGCGGTCCAGGATCGGCCGGCGCGTGTTCAGGATGCCCTGGGTGCGTTGGAAGACCTGATCGACGATGGCCTTCACCTCGCGATCGACCGCGGCTGCAGTCTCTTCCGCATAGTCGCGCTCGCGCGCCGGATAGGGGCGGTCGGCGCCGGCAAGGAAGTTGCCGGGATCGCGCTCGTAGGCGACGCCGCCCAATCTCTCGGACATGCCGTAGCGCGTCACCATGCTGCGGGCGATGTCGGTCACGCGGCGCAGATCGTCGGCCGCACCCGTGGACAAATGACCGAACACGATCAGCTCCGCGGCGCGGCCGCCGAGCAGCACCGCCATCTTGTTCTCCAGCTCCTCCTTGGTCATCAGGAAGCGGTCTTCGATCGGTCGCTGAATGGTGTAGCCGAGCGCGCCGACACCGCGCGGGATGATCGAGACCTTGTGCACGGGATCGGTCCCCGGCAACGAGAGGGCGACGAGGGCGTGGCCCATCTCGTGATAGGCGACGATCTCGCGTTCCCTGGTGTTGAGCAGGCGGTTGCGCTTTTCGAGGCCCGCGACCATGCGCTCGACCGCATTGTTGAAGTCAATCATGCTGACCGCGTCGGCCCCGCGACGTGTCGCCAGAAGCGCCGCTTCATTGACGAGATTGGCGAGGTCCGCGCCCGTGAAACCCGGGGTGAGCGCTGCAACGGCGTCTGCATCGACGCCGTCCGCCAGCCGCACCTTCTTCATGTGCACCTTCAGGATCTCGATGCGGCCCTTCTTGTCGGGCCGGTCGACCAGCACCTGCCGGTCGAAGCGGCCGGCGCGGAGCAGGGCGGGATCGAGGATTTCGGGCCGGTTGGTGGCGGCGAGGATGACGAGCCCCGACCGCGAATCGAAGCCGTCGAGTTCGACGAGCAGCTGGTTGAGCGTCTGCTCCTTCTCATCGTGGCCGCCCGCGAAAGCGCCGATGCCGCGGGCGCGGCCGAGCGCGTCGAGCTCGTCGATGAAGATGATGGCCGGAGCCTTTTCATGGGCCTGCTTGAACAGGTCCCGCACCCGCGCGGCGCCGACGCCGACGAACATCTCGACGAACTCCGAACCCGAGATCGAGAAGAATGGCACTCTGGCCTCGCCGGCAACGGCCTTTGCCAGCAGGGTTTTGCCTGTGCCCGGGGGGCCGACCAGCAGCACGCCTTTCGGCATGCGGCCGCCGAGTCGGCCGTAGTCGGTCGGGTTCTTCAGGAAATCGACGACCTCGCGAAGCTCGTCCTTGGCCTCATCCACCCCGGCGACGTCGGCAAAGGTGATCCCGGTGTTGGATTCGACATACACCTTGGCCTTGCTCTTGCCGATGGCCATCAGCCCACCGCCGATCCCGCCGCCTTCCGCCATGCGGCGCCCGATGTACCACCAGACGCCGAAGAACAGCAGCACGGGCATGACCCACGACAAAAGGTCACGCAGAAACGTGCTCTCGATCTGGCCGGTGAATCGGACGTTGTATTTCTCCAGCTCCTGCGCAACGTCCTGATCGACGCGCGTGGTGACGAATTGTTTTTGGCCGCCGGGCAGCGGCTCCTTCAGTGTGCCCTGCAGGGTGCGGTCGGAAATGCCGACGGCATCGACTTTCCCCTGGCGCAGCAATTGCTGGTATTCACTGTAGGGGATCACGGCGGTCTGGTGCGCCGTGGAGATCAGATACTGGATCAAGAAGACCGCGAAGATCGCGGCGACAGCATATCCAAGATTGAAACGGATATTCTTGTTCATGCGGGAGCCAGATCCGATCGTGTTGCGGCCGCGCCGCGTCGAGGCGCATTTTTGCGCGCTCGGGCCCGGTACGCGGCCGGACCTGCATCGTTATCGACAAAACTTCTCCTGCTGCCTTCAGTTCCGGACACGCCAATGCGCTTGGGGTGAGAGGCGCAGGCCGGGCCCTTGCTCAGCCGCCGCAGCCGGTGTGTCGCAGCGGCAACAGCCGGTGCTTTTCCGCGGGTTGTAACCGGGTTGGCGCTCGCGCGCCCTTGCGAAGGGCGTCCCGGTTCCAACATAGGCACGGACCACGCGCCGGCGGGCGGTGCGGTGGCGAGACGGCTACCGGCAGCGAGTGAGCAATCATGCGCGTGTTCGTTCGAATTGCGATCCTTCCATCTGCCATCTGGTGTCTAGCCGCCCCGAACGCAGCTTGCGCACACGCCATCATCGTGTCGTCCTCGCCGGCGGCCGGTGCGACCGTATCGGGCGATGCGGTCGCGATCAGCCTGCATTTCAACAGCCGGATCGATCGCGCACGTTCCAAGCTGACGCTGCTGGCTCCGAACGGCGCCGCGCAGGCGCTGACGCCCGCGGCCGATGCGCCGGCCGACGAGCTCAAGGCCGAGGCGGCGCGGCTTTCCAGTGGCGCATGGCACCTGCGCTGGCAGGTGCTGAGCGTCGACGGACACATCACGCGCGGCGACATTCCGTTCATCGTTCACTGACCTCACCTTGTACCTGTTTCTTGATATCTTCGGCTATCTGTCGGTCGTCCTGCGCGGCCTGATCCTGATCGCCCAATCCTTCGCACTCGGCGGTCTCGCCTTTCAGATGCTTTTGTGGGGGCCGTTGCAGCCGCAGCTCTCCGTGTTCGGCCTCTCGATCGAGGAGAAATGCCTGACGGTGCTGAAGGCCAGCGCCTTCGCGTGGGCGATCCTCACCGTCGCCTCGCTGGGCCTCAATACCGCCGCGCTGGTCGGAACGCTCCAGGTGCCCTGGAGCGAAGCTGTCACCGCCGATTTCGGCCGGGCGGACTTCGTCATCGCGATATGTGCATTCGGCCTCGCCGTACTGGCGAATGGTCGCGCGCAGGGCCTGCGATCCGCTGCGCTCCTCGCGCTTGCGCTGCTCGCGCTCGCGATGCAGACCAGGCTGACCCACGCGGCGAGCCGGCCGGTCGTCAGCTGGCCGCTGCTCCTGTCCAATGCCGGACACATGCTGGGCGCCGCGATCTGGATCGGCGGGCTTCCCTATTTCCTGATCGCGCTGAACGGCTGCAAGTCGTGCTCCGACTGGCGTCTCATCGCACGGCGCTACTCGCTGATGTCCATGGCCGCAGTCGCGGCGATCGTCGGCGGCGGTCTCGTCATGGCCTTCGATTACATCGGCTCAATCGAGGCGATCTACGGCACCGCCTATGGCGTCATGACCCTCGCCAAGATCGGGTTGCTGCTGATGCTGCTCGCGCTTGGCGCGGGCAATTATTTCCTGGTCGAGCGGCTGCGGCGCGACGCCGCAACGCCCATCCTTCGCCTCAAGCGCTTCGCCGAGGTCGAGATCGGCATCGGTCTCACCGTTCTGCTCGCCGCTGCGTCGCTGACGTCATTGCCGCCCGGCGTCGATCTTTCGCGCGATCGCCTTAACTGGCAGGAGATCGTCGAGCGCGCTACGCCGCAATGGCCGCCGCGCCTGACCAGCCCGGACTATGACAAGCTGACCATCGCGCAGCTCCAGGCCAGGATCAGCCTGGCCGATGCCGGGCGCAGCAGCGCGCCATCCGCCTACGTTCCCGGCGAAGGCACGATCCTGCCGCGCAACGCCGAGGACATCGCCTGGTCCGAGTACAATCATCACTGGGCCGGCGTCTTCGTGGTGTTGATCGGGCTGCTCGCCTTGATCGAGCATTTTCGCTGGGGCCGCTCGGCGAGGCACTGGCCGCTGCTGTTTCTCGCGATGGCCGCCTTCCTGTTCCTCCGCGCCGACGAGCAGGCCTGGCCGCTCGGGCCGGCCGGTTTCTTCGAGTCGCTTCGTGATCCCGAGGTGGCGCAGCATCGGATCTTCGTGCTGCTGATCGCCGCGTTCGGCCTGTTCGAATGGCGCGTGCGCCTGCGCGGCGACAAGGCCGGACGCGCAGCGCTGGTGTTTCCCCTGACGACCGCGCTCGGTGGCGCGCTGCTGCTCACGCATTCCCATGCCATCGCCAACATCAAGGACCAGCTGCTGATCGAGATGAGCCACACACCGCTGGCGCTGTGCGGCATCGCTGCCGGCTGGGCGCGCTGGCTCGAATTGCGTCTCGACGGTCGCGTCCGCGAGGTCGCGGCGTGGATCTGGCCAGTCGCCTTCGTCCTGGTCGGGCTCGTCCTGCTGGACTACCGCGAAACCTGAGCGCCCGCTGCCATCTTGCCGTGGCAACCATTCCCTGTAATCTGACCAAAACACCGGGGAAGAGGCCGATGGGAGGAGTTTTGGAGGGCGTGCGCGTGCTCGATTTCGGGCGCTACATCGCCGGGCCTTATTGCGCGACCTTGCTGGCGGAGTTCGGGGCCGACGTCATCCGCGTCGAGAAGCGCGACGGCAGCGAGGATCGTTTCGTGGCGCCGGTGGGCGAAGGCGGCGAGGGCGCACTGTTTCTCCAGGTCAATCGCAACAAGAAGTGCATCACGCTCGATCCGATGAAGGCGGAAGGCCAGGAGGTGATGCGCCGCCTGATCGCGACCGCGGACGTCGTGGTTGCCAATCTGCCGCCGCAGACCCTGCGCGCGATGAAGCTCGATTACGAGTCGTTGAAGGCGATCAAGCCGGACATCATCCTGACCACGGCGACTGCGTTCGGCGGGCCGGGCCCCTGGTCCGACCGCGTCGGCTTCGACGGCGTCGGGCAGGCGATGTCGGGTTCGGTCTACATGACGGGCGCGGGCAATCCGCCGTATCGGGCCGCGGTGAACTGGGTCGATTTCGGCACGGCGCTGCATTGCGCGTTCGGCACGCTTGCCGCGCTGATCGAGCGCGGCAAATCCGGACGCGGGCAGATCGTCGAGGGCGCGCTGCTCGCAACCGCTCTGTCCTTCACCAATGCCACGCTGATCGAGCAGGCGGTGATCAACGTCAATCGCGTTCCGACCGGCAATCTCGGCCAGACCGCAGCGCCGGCCGATATCTACCGCACCAAGGACGGCTGGGTGCTCTGCCAGGTCACCGGCCATCCGCTGTTCAAGCGCTGGGCGAGGCTGATCGGCGAGGAGGAGCTTTGGCTGTACGATCCGCGCTTTGCCGACGACATCAGCCGCGGCAACAACGGCCGCATCATCAGCGAGCGGATGGCGCGCTGGTGCGCCGAGCGCACCACGCAGGAAGCCGTCGACGCGCTGGGCCAAGCGATGATTCCGACCGGTCCCGTCCTCAGCCCGCAACAGGCACTGGATCATCCGCACATCCGCGCCGCCGGTTTCATGCAGGACGTCGATTATCCGGGCCTGCCGAAACAGGCGCCGGTCGTCCGCGCCGCGGTGCGGCTGTCGGAAACGCCGGGCAACATCGCAACGCGTCCGCCGACACTCGGCGAGCACACCGATCTCATCCTCGCCGAGCTCGGCTATGACGAGGCGGCGATCGCGGCGCTTCGGCGAGGCGGCATTATCTAGCTATCAGGGTGCAAGCTCTTGGATGGCGGGCGCTCAAAGCGAGCTGCCGCCGCAGATGACCAGCTGCTGTCCGGTGATGGCGGCGGCTTCGGCCGAGAGCAGGAAGGCGACTGCGCCGGCCACTTCCTCGGGGCGGATGTAACGGCCGAGTGGCGGCAGTCTTGGTGCAACATCAGCGCGCGAGGGATTCTTCAACATCGGCGTCTCGGTCGCAGCCGGCGCAACCACGTTGACCGTGACGCCACGCGGTGCAAGCTCCATTGCCCAGGACCGGGCCAGCGCGATCAGCGCCGCCTTCGTCGCGGCATATTGCCCGCGTCCCGGCGCACCCGATGCGGTTCGGCTGCCGATGAAGACGATGCGCCCGCCCTGTGGAAGGCGCGGTACCAGGGCGTCGGCGAGACGCTCGGCAACCTCGACATGCAGCCGCCACATCGCCGCTCCCGCCTCGTGATCGAGCGACCCGAGCTGACCGACCCTCAGCATCCCGGCGGCATGAACCAGTGCGGTCGGCGCGATGCCCGCGATGGTGTCCGCGATGGCCCTGGCGTCGGCAAGGTCGAGCGACACATGATCGAAGGCCGGATGCTCCAACAGACCGGGCCGCCGGCTGATCCCGGTGACGCGCCAGCCGTCGCGCAGCAGCCGCTCGACGATCGCAGCGCCAATCCCCGAACTGGCGCCGGTGACGAGAGCGTGAGGCCGCATGTGCATCATCTCAGTCCCGGGCGCCGCGCGTCACCCATGGTTCGGTCACACGCACATATTTGATGGCGCGGCGGTGGAAGGTGAACGCCATGTGGAGCGCGCCGTCGGCGGTCTGCTTGATGGACGGATAGGACAGCTCGCGGTTGCTTTGCTCGCGCGAATTGTTGGTCATGCAATAGCCGTCGCCGGTCTCGACGTTGCGCCTGGTCCAGCTCCGTCCACCGTCGGCCGAGACCGCGAGCGTCATCGGTGCCCGCGGCGCGCCCCAGAATGCGGTGCGTCCGTTCGCCGTGCTGCCGTCGGCGGCGAGGACCGGTGGCAGATCATCTTCGATTTCGTCATAGAGCGAGAGCCGACGCCCGGTTGCGTCATTGGCGCTCGAGTCGTTGAACACGAGTGCGAGATGGCCGTTCACGAGACGCGTCAACTGGATAGACGAGTTGTTGTTGGGAAGCGCGGTCGCAACCGGCGCCGACCAGCTGCGGCCGTGGTCGACGGACCTGCTCTGATAGATGTTGTCGGCCCAGCGGCTGCGATACAGCGCGAGCAGCGAGCCGTCGTCGAGGCGCGCGACGCACATATGCACGCAGCCCCGGCTGCCGGGGACGTCGACGTCCCGCCAGGTCGCGCCGGCATCCGACGAGATCTTCACCGCGCTGGTGTCCTCGTCGCCGTTCCATTTCCGGCCCGGTGTGCTGTGGCAATAGAACACGGGCAGCAGCCAGTCGCCATTGTCGAGCACGACGACCGGCTGGCGGATGAAGGTGCCGCGGCCGCGCTGCTCCGGGAACAGCGTCTCGATCGGGCCCCAACTCTTGCCATTGTCACGCGAGAGGCGGCGGCGGATCAGCGCGGTGTCCTGGTTTCCGGCGAGCTGAGCCGTCCACATCAGCCACAGCGTGCCGTCGGGAGCGGGAAACAGCACCGGGTTCTGCTCCGAACGTCCGGTGTCATCGGAGAGCTTTTCGGCAGGCGACCACTGTGTCGCGCCGCGGGATAGGCGTGAAAAATAGATGGAGATATCCGACATACCCTCCTGCGTGCCGCCGAACCAGACGCAAGCCAGATCGCCGCCCGCGAGCGGCATGAGATTGGCGGCGTGGTTCTGGACGCAAGGCGAGGGGATGAAGGCGTCGAACCGCTCGGGATCACCGGCCACCGGGCGGACGACGCCATCGGCGACGATCTCCATGTCGGCGATCATGTCGAGGTCCTTTCCATCAGGGCATTTGGTTGCGCCGCCCGCGCGCTGGGCGAGCGGCCCAGCACTAGGTGCTCGATTGCCATCACGATCAATGGCGTCGCAGCGGCGACGTACATGTTGTCGATGCCGAACGGGTTGCCCAGCAGGTACCAGACCGTGGTCGACAGCGCCGCGCCGATCAGCCCGGCCGTGGCGCCGCGGTTGCTGGCAAACAGCGGCAGATAGAAGCCCATCATCGCCACCATCGTGATCGACAGGCGCAGCGCGCGCGTGAAGAACGACAGCTTGAGGATCTCCGGAACGAAAAAGACGAAGACCAGCGGCACGATGCCGATCAGCACCGAGAACACGCGGGTCATCTTCAGCTCGCGCTCCGGCGTCGGCTTCCAGTATGGAACGTAGAAGTCGCGCACCACGAGCGAGGCGACCGCGAGCGCCACCGTGCAGACGCTGACGAAGATCGAGGCGACGAGCGAGGTGGTCACGAAGGCCGAGGCCAGCGGCGGCATCTTCTCGAGGAACACCGGCAGGGCGTAGAGGCTGTTCATGTCGGGATAGAGGAATTTCGCGGCGACACCGACCAGCGCGAGCAGGATGCCGAGCGGCAGGCAGAACGCGGCAGCATAGAAGGCCGCCTTGCGTGCGTCGTCGGCGCTCGGCGTCGAGGAGATCGCCTGGACGATGAACTGCGTCGAGAAGATCGCGCCGACCGTGCCGAAGGTCCAGGCAAAGATGGTCGCAAAGCCGATCTTGCCGTCCCAGCTGAAATAGTAGGCGGGCAGCTTGGCCTGCATCGGCGCAATCCCGCCGGTCAGCGACATCGCCACCGCAAAGATGATGAGGATGCCGACGACCTTGATGGCGCTGTGCAGGATCGTCACCCAGGCGACGCCCTTCAAGCCGCCGAACACGTAGTAGAAGGTGCTGACGAATGCGATGATGCACATCGCGACGGGCAGGCTGACATGGAGCGCAGTGGCGATCGCGGCTGCCCCGCTGACGTAATTGCCGACGTTCACCAGCAGCAGGGCGTAGATCATGATCACCGATACCGTGAGCATGGTCGACTTGCCGTATTTCTGCGCGATCGCGGCCGAGATGGTGTATTCGCCGGAATTGTAGAGCTTCTTCACCATCAACAGCCCGAACAGCAAGAAGCCGATCGAGGCGCCGAGCACGGCCCAGCCTGCCGCGATGCCCGATTGGAAGGCCTCCTGCGCCGTGCCGACGGTCGACTTGGCCCCTACGAATTCGCTCATCATCAGCACGCCGACGACGACGGCCGGCATTGCGCGCGCGCCGGTCATGAACTGATCGCTGGTTCGGCTGCGCAGTTTCAGCGTGAGCCAGGACGTGAAGGCGATATAGGCGACGATCATCGTGACGATGAGCGTGCTCTCGCCGTTGAGGATGGCTTGCATCGTTGACGTTTCCTCTGGTGACGCGGACGCGGTGTTGTGAGCCCGCTGTATCCGACTGGATCGGTGTTCGGAATGCGAACAATTGTTCTTTATCCCCATTAGACCTTCCCGGACAACATGCGTCAAGCGCGCTGAGGCGGGGCCGCCCGGCAGGCGTGCGATCAGCGGGATTCCGTTTGCTTGGTCCAAGCGAAGGCCGGATTGCGCGGCGAGCCGGCGTCCGCCTGCTACAGCAATTGCTTCAACGCCTCTGCATCGGCCGGCGCTGCGCTCTTCTGGTCGTTGTCGAAATAGACGTAGACGTCGCAGCCCTGCCGCTTCCACGACTTGATGCGCTTCGCCCATTGCGTCAGCATGGCCTTGGTGTAGTGCCCGTGATAACGCCCGCTCGGCCCGTGTCCGCGCACATAGACGAAATCCGCGGTGCGCTTCCACGGCGCCGGCGCATCGTGATGATCGGACAGGCACAGCGAGATATTCTCGTCGGCCAGCATCCGCAGGATGCGCGGCTGATACCAGCTCGGATGACGGAATTCGAAGCTGTAGCGCCGCTTCCGTGACAACAGCTTGAAGAAGGACGCGAGCCGGTCCGCATTCGCCTCGAACTGCGGCGGCAGCTGGAACAGGATCGGGCCGGCCTTACCGCCGAGCCGCGAGATGCGGTCCTCCAGCAGCTCGAGGCTGTTGACCGAGCGGTCCGACAGGCGCTTCCAGTGCGTGATGAATTTCGACGCCTTCCAGGCGAACACGAAATCGCGGCCGGTCTGCTCGCGCCATCCCTTCACCGCTTCCGGCGTCGGCGTGCGGTAGAACACGCCGTTCAGCTCGGTGGTGTCGAACTGCCCGGAGTAGTAGCGCAGCTGCTGCTTCAGCGTCACGCCCTCGGGAAAGAACGGGCCTCGCCAGGAGGCATAGTGCCAGCCGGAGGTTCCGATCAGAACGCGCGCCATCGCTCACGTGCCATCCGTTGCCATTTGCCGGAGGGAACGTCCGTGCGGCCGATACGTTGCTCTGGGCATCAACGCAGGACAGGAACCGATGTACGCGCTGTTCGAAGGCAACAAGCAGATCGGCAATCCCTTTCCGACCGAGAAGGAGGTGTGGGAAGCCGCCTTGATCGAGGGCCTAGTGACCGACGTCCCCGTCGCGGACGAGGAGGGCGGCCACCTGTTGCCCGCCGGCTATCATGTCGAGCGGGTGGACGAGGTTTGCGAGCCGCGGCCGGATTGGAAGCTGCCACACGAGATCTCGTGAGCTAGTTCGAGGCCAGCGCCGTCTTGGCGACCTCAGCCATCCAACCGGAGGCCACCGGCAGGATCGCGTCGTTGAAATCGTAGCGCGGGCCGTGCAGCTCGGCGCCCTCGCGTAACTCGCCATTGCCGATCCAGACAAAGGCGCCCGGCCGCTGCTGCAGGAAGTGGGCAAAATCCTCACCGGCCATGCTGGGCGCAAGGTCGCGCCGCACGGGCGCCTGGACCCTTTCCGCGGCGATACGCGCGAGCTCCGCTTCGGCCGGCGTGTTGATCACGACGCCGACGCCCATGACGATCTCGGGCGTGACCTTGACGCCAAAGCCGGTCGCAATCCCCGCGCAGGTGCGTTCGATGCCATCGAGGATGGTGCCCTTGACCGCCTCGCGGTGGTACCGCAGCGTGCCGCGGATGGTGACGCGTCCGGCGATCTGGTTCGGCGCGGTGCCGCCTTCGATCGTGCAGAGCGACAGCACGGCAGTGTCGAGCGGATCGACGCCGCGCGAGGTGACCGATTGCAGCGCCACGATCAAATGGCCGGCGGCCACCACCGGATCGCGCGTCAGATGCGGCATGCCGGCGTGGCCGGCATGGCCCTCGATGGTGATGGTGATGCGCCCGCCGGAGGCCATGACGACACCGTCATGGACCGCGATGGTGCCGGCGGCAAGGCCCGGCCAGTTGTGGAAGCCAAATATCCGCTCCATGGGAAAGCGGTCGAACAGCCCCGCCGCGACCATCGCTCGCGAGCCGCCGAATCCTTCTTCGGCCGGCTGAAAGATGAAATCGACCGTGCCGCTCCAGTCGGTGTCGGCGGCGAGCAGTGCTGCTGCGCCGAGCAGTGAGGCGGTATGGCCGTCATGGCCGCACGCATGCATCACGCCCGATGTCTTTGAAGCGTAGGCCAGGCCGGTGTCCTCGGTGATCGGCAGCGCATCCATGTCGGCGCGCAGGCCCACCCGGCTGCGGGCGTGCCCGCGCGTCAAGGTCGCGACGATGCCGTGCCCGCCGATGTTGGCTTCAAAGGGGATGCCGAGCTCGGCGAGCCTGTCCTGCACGAAGGCGGCTGTGGCTTTTTCCTGGAGCGACAATTCGGGGTGGGCATGCAGGTGCCGGCGCCACGCGGTCAGTTTCTGGTGGAGTTCGGGGGACAAGGTGGGTGTCTCTCGCAAGTTGTCTGTCGCCATCTTAGCGGATTATCGGGCCTACGCATCCCACGCAGGGGTATGGCTCGCGTGCAGCCACACCCTCATGGCCGGGCTTGACCCGGCCATCCACGTCTTGCTTCGCAGCTGAAAAGAACATGGATGCCGGGACAAGCCCGGGCATGACGGGTGCCCTAAGGCGCCAGCTTCGCAAGGCCCTTCCAGTCAAAGCCGATGCCGTGCCCGGGCCGATCAGGCGCCAGTGCCAGCCCATCCTTCAGCACCAGCGGATGCTCGATATATTTGTCCAGCCCGAACCCGTGCGCCTCCAGATAGGAGCGGTTCGGGCAGGCCGCGAGCAGGTGCACGGTGATGTCGTGCGCGCCGTGGCTGGTGACCGGCAGGTTGAACGCTTCCGCCAGCCGCGCGATCTTCATGAAGGCAGTGACGCCGCCGCAATTGGTGACGTCGGGCTCGGGATAGGACACCGCGCCACCGGCGATGTAATTCTTGAACTCCCACAGCGAGCGCAGATTCTCGCCCGCCGCGATCGGCACGCCGCCGGTCTGCATGAGGCGCGCGTGCCCGGCGACGTCGTCGGGAATGATCGGCTCCTCCAGCCAGGTCAGGTCATAGGGAACGAAGGCACGCGCGGCCCGGATCGCCTCCTCGACCGTCCATTTCATGTTGGCGTCCGCCATCAGCGGAAAGCCGTCGCCGAGATGCTGTCGCATCGCGGAGACACGCGCGATGTCGGACTTGAGATCGGGCCGGCCCACCTTCATCTTGATGGCGCGAAATCCTTTGGCGAGGTTGTCGTCGGTCTGCTTGAGCAGCGCATCGACGGAGAGATCGAGGTCGATGCCGCCGGCATAACACGGCACGCGCGCGTCAAAACCGCCGAGCAGGCGGAACAGCGGCAGCTTGGCGCGGCGCGCCTTCAAATCCCACAGCGCGATGTCGAGCGCGGAGAGCGCCAGCACCACCGGCCCGCCGCGGCCGCCATAATGCAGCGCCCACCAGACGTGATTCCAGATCGCTTCGGTGTCGTCGGCCTCGCGCCCTTCGATCAGTGCAGGGATCTCGCGCGCGAGAATGTCGGCAACAGAACCGCCATTGCGGCCGACGGTGTAAGTGTAGCCGACACCCTCGGCGCCATCGGCATCACGGATGCGGCAGGTGATCAGCTCGAACGCGGCGATCTCGCCATGGGTGGAGTCGGAGAGCGTAATGGGGAGAGGGATCCGGTAGAGTCCGGTCTCGGTCGTCGCGATGCGCGCCATGGTTCCTTCCTGCTTTTTTCTTGCAGGCTAGGACGATGCGCACCGCTCGGCAAGCGCGCATCGCGCAAGGCACCTCATCGCATGGTCGCCAGCTGCAGCGCCAGCGCGCAGGCGCGGTCGTATTCGTCGAGATTGATCCATTCGTCAATCGTGTGCGCTTCATTCTGCCCCGCGCCGAAGGTCACGGTCGGAATACCGTGACGGACCATCCAGTTGGCGTCCAGCCCGCCATTGGCCGCGCGCACGTTCGGAGTTCCGCCCACGGCCGATACCGCCTCGATCGCGCGTTTGACCACCGGCAGGCTCTCCTTCATCCGGAAGGGATAATAGTCGGTCTCGGCCTTGAACTTGACCTTGCCGGACTTGCCTTGCGCGTTGGTGACCTTCTTGGCCGCCTTCTCGAAGGCGGCCTTGTAGGCCTTGGTGATCTCCTTGAAGAATTTTCCGTCATGGCTGCGGCATTCACCGCGCACATGCACGTAGTCCGTGACGACGTTGGTGGCATCGCCCGCGGGGCGGCCCTCGCCGCCGGTGACGGGGCCGACATTGCTGGTGCCTTGCTTCTTGCCCTTCACCACCTTGCCGAACCAGCCGCCGGCCTTCACGTCGGCCAGCGCTAGCGCCATGATCATGGTCGCGGAGATGCCGCGCTCGGGCGCGACGCCGGCATGCGAGGCGCGCCCGAAGATCTCGACGGTCCAGCGATCTGCGCCGACGGCGCCGATGACGACGTTGGACGCCGAGCCGCCGTCATAGTTGAAGGCCATCGCCGGCGCGCCAAGCTCATCGAGCTTGACATGCCGCGCGCCGTAGAGCCCGCTCTCCTCGCGCACGCAGAACAACAGCGTGATCGGCGGATGATCGAGCTTCTGCCGTGAGAGCTCGGCGGCCAGCGTCACCAGCACGCCGCAGCCGCAGCGATTGTCGCCGCCGAGCGCGGTCTTGGCCTCGTTGACGATCTTGCGCCCCGACAGTTTCGGCCTGGCGCCGGCGCACAGTGGCACGGTGTCCATGTGGGTCATGAACATGATGCGGGGCTGGTTGTGCAGCACGCCGCGGCCGGGCAGATCGACGATGAGATTGCCGGTCTCGGTCGGCACCGGAATGCGCGTGTTGGCATCGTCGAGCCGGATCGCCTTCGCCGGCACGCCGGCCTCCTTCAGCGCGGCCGTAAGCTCGCGCCCGATCGCAGCCTCCTGTCCCGTCACGCCCTCGACGGCGAGAAAGCGCATGAGGCGATCGGTGGCGGCTTTGTGGTCGACAGGCATGGACTGGAATTCCCTTGATGCAGGCAGCGGCGCGGGGCGAACGGTTAGGCGGGCTAGAGCTCTTCGCTCTATCCATCCATCCTACGAATTCGCGCTCGTGTAAGTCAAAAAGATCAGCACGCCGAGCGCCAGCGCCGCCGCCATGAACAGCAGCACCGCCGGCAGCCCCGCAAGCGCGGCCACCGCGCCGGTGACCGACTGCATCAGCGCAGTGCCGAGAAAGAAGGCGAGATTGAGAGCCGCGAGTGCTTTCCCTGCGACCTGCGCGTCGACGAGTTGCCTGGACATGCCGAACAGCAGCGGCTGCGCGGAGGTGAAGAGCCCGATCAGCACGAACAGTGCCAGATCGTAGTACGGCGGCATGATGGTCACGCCGAACAGCCATGCAACGGCAAGGTGCGGGGCTCCCAACGCCATCAGTGCGAGCAGCAGCGCCGCGAAAGCGTGCGTGCCGACGACCAGTTCGCGACGGCGGCCGAGCCTGCGGTCGACAATGCCGATGCACAGGGGGCCGGCGATCATCGCCAGCGTGAACGCGCCGAGCTGGTTGCCGGCTTCGACCCGTGTCAGTCCCTTGATCTGCATCAGCCATGGCCCGCCCCACAGGCCGCGCAGCACCAGCGAGCTCGCCAGCGACACCAGCGCCAGCGCGATGAGGCCTCGCAGCGGCCGCGACAGGCCGAGCCTGACAACCTCGATCATCTGCGCCAGCGGCGAGGAGTCGTCCTTGTGCTCGGCCGGCTGGTTCGGCACCAGCGCGAACACCGCGAGTGCAACGAGGATGCCGCCGAGCGCCGAGATCCAGAACCCCGCGCGCCAGCCATAATGGTCGATCACGAAGGCGAGCGGGCTCGACGACAGCAGCATGCCGATATTGCCGATCGAGAGAATGGCGCCGGACCACAATCCGAACCGCGCGGCGGACAATTGCTTGGCTGCGAGCGTCATCGGGCACATCAGCATGCCCGAGGTGGCTATGCCGAGCAGCAGCTGCCCGACGGCGAAGCTTTCCGGTCCCGTCGCAAACCCGGACGCCACCGCGCCGAACACGGTTCCTGCCAGCAGGCTCAGCGACACCGGCCGCACGCCAAACCGGTCCATCGCCGCGCCAACCGGGATCTGGGCCGCCGCAAAGGCGAAATGATAGATCGAGGTGAGGCTCGCCAGCGCCTGCGGCTCCATGTGGAAATCCGCCGCCATCAGGTCGAGGCTGACGGCCGGAATGGTGCGCAGCAAGGTCGAGAGCATGTGGCCGCAGGCGAGCGCGAGCAGCGCAAAGATCAGCGCGCGGGTGGCGATGCCCGCGTCGTTGGCGGCAGTGGTCATGAGCGTCCCGTCCCTAGAAGGTTTCTGTACGGCGTACATGATCACGGATCGGGCGCCAATGGCGGCAGCGGGAACCCCCTCATTCCGGAATGTGGCTTCTCTGGATACCGCGAACGACCAACGGCAAGCAGCCGCAATCAGCCTGCACTGCCGATGCCCGCGGGCCTCACCGACGACGCGCCGACAGACGCATTCAGGCCTCTGGCGGTTGTGAACCAGGATGGCCGTCAGGACGTTATGTTCGGGAAAGCGTGGCACCCTGCCAGGCAGGAAGCGCTGTGATCCGCAGTGGCGGCGGCAATGTCTTCGTCCGAGAGTTCTAGTCAGACGCACAGTGACGCGGGCCGTCGAGCGCGGAGGAGGAGCAATTCCTTACTGCTGGTTCTTGCGATTGGATTCCTTGTTTTTGGCGCCGCAACGGGTGCGCTCTACTATGCATTGCGGCCCTACAGCCTCAAGATCGCGGTTGGGCCGCCGGGCAGCGATGATTACAAAGTCATTCAGGCGATGGCCGACGTCTTCGGCAGTGAAAGCCGCACTGTCAGGCTGTCGCCGATCAAAACCGAAGGGGCGGTCGAGTCCATCGCCCTGCTTGGGGCTGGCAAGGCAGACCTTGCGATCGGCCGGGCCGATCTGGAAATGCCCGCCGAGGCGCAGACCGTCGCCGTCTTGCGCAAGAACTTCGTTGTGCTGTGGGCGCCGGCTGGACCTGCAAGCAAGAATTCAAAAACAAAGCGCGCGCCGAGAATCAAGGAGGTTGCCGATCTCACAGCGCGCCATGTCGGCATCATCGGGCGGACCCCGGCGAATGCCGCATTGCTGCGGGTCATCCTGAGCGCCTCCGGAGCGGAGGCGGACAAGGTTGCGGTGACCCACTTTGGCACGGACCAGATCGAGGAGCTGGCGCGCGATCCGAGCCTCGATGCCTTCATGGCGGTCGGGCCGCTTGATAGCAGGATCACGTCGGATGCTGTCGCTGCGACAGCGCGCACAAGAGGCGAGCCGAAGTTTCTCGCCGTCGAGACATCGGAGGCAATCGCCCTGAAGCATCCCCGGTATGAATCCGAGGAAATACCGCCCGGCGTCTTCGATCCAGCTTGGCCGGATGACAAGGTTGAGACGGTCAGCGTCAGCCATCTCATCGTAGCAAGAAAGAGCCTGTCCGAAACGACCGTTGCTGCCTTCTTCCGGCAGCTTTTTACCGTGCGTCAGGCCATCGCGAGGCATGTACCTGGCGCCGCCCACATCATCAAGCCAGACCTCGAGAAGGACACCGAGCTGCCGGTCCATCGGGGAGCGGCAGCCGTCATCGACGGCAACGAACGCACCTTTCTCGACCGCTATGGCGATTATTTCTGGTTCGGCCTGCTGCTTCTGTCCGGAATCGGCTCGGCCGTCGCGTGGTTGCGTCGCTATTTGAACCGCGACGAACGAGAGGACAACACCAGCCATCGCAAGAGAATCCTGGCCATGGTTTCCAGCGCGCGCACGGCGGAATCCAACCAGGAACTTGTTGCACTCCAGCGTGAGGCCGACGCAATCATCCGCGAGACACTCGAGTGCTACGATGACGGGGCTGTCGAGGAAGAGGAGCTCGCGGCATTCGGGCTGGTGCTCGAGCTGTTGAGCAGCGCCATCGCGGAGAGGCGGGCGGCATTGCAACGTGTCAGCTTCGAAACCGTTCGCGGCGCGGTAGCCGGCCAGGGCGTGACGCCACGCGGATGAGGACGCCATCTGAACCTGCCGTAGCTGGCCCCGCGTGCTCTGCCGTGCCTCGTCAAGTGCGAGACCTGACATTTGGGGCACCGTTGGCTTGTCGGCAGTGATCCTCGGCTCCGGGAGCTGAGTGCTAGCTCCGCTCGAACGTATCGACATTCGTTGTCACGGCGCGCCACCAGTTCACTGGCTTCAGCCTTGCCGGCTCGCCTTCCCTGGACGCGCTCAAGGCCCTGGTCTGCAATCACGAACCAGGCAGTCTCCATTTTTCCGTGACGCAGCAGTCCGGTGTAGGAGACGGCGCGGTCCCCCGTCACGGACGAGCCCACCGCGACGAAGGCAATGCAATTGCCTCTGTGAAACCCGGTGACGGGCACCGCCTGCCCGAAAAAGCCGCTGTCATCGAGTGCGGTCTCGAAATTCCCCTCGATGCGGCCGTTCGCGTCGTCCGTGATGCGCAAGATCGAGCCGAATTGATTTCGCCAATTGCCGACCCAGGCGATGTCGCTTGCCATGCCGGTTCTCCTACGCTCGGTCATTCGGCACGACGCGCAGTTTGCGCAGCCGATGCAATTCCGTTGCAGCGTCCTTCATCAGGCCATCGGCCGTCTCGCGTTCATGGCCGACGATGACGCCTGACGCGAAAGCCTGAGCACGGCGGTGCGCAGGTGGCGCGGTCAGCGCAGCCTCGGTTGCCAGTTCGCGGTGGGTCATGAAGTCGTTGAGCGATCCCAGGGCGGATTGAATTTGCTTCAGCCGGTCGGACAGGTCTGCGAGCTCCTTCTGGTCGGTATCGCTGTAAAGGCTTTCGAAGAAATCGACGGCATAGCGAATCTTCTTGATCTTGATCCGTAGCTTGTGGCGCTGCATCGGATCGAGATCGTTCAGGTGCTTGCCCTCCTTCCGCGCCTTCCGGATACGCTGATCGAGCACCTGCGCGGCAAAAGCGGCGATCGAGCAGTCATCCTTGACGCGAGACCGTCCAGCCTCGATCCATTCGATCACGTCGATGAGCAGGCGGCGATAACGTGCCGACGCAACCGCATCGCGGGCACGCCTGAATGCCGCCTGCCGCTCCCCGGAGAACTTCGCGCGGAGCGCGCGAGCGCCGCGTCGCGGAACGTCCTTCTCGGTGATCGGCTGGATGCTCTCCGTCAGAAACACGTCGATCTCGCGCGCCGGCGCCAGTTCGCCCGTGAGCCATTTCAGCTCGGCCTTGATCCGCGCAGTGCTCGCCCGAGGCAGGATGTCGGAGAACAGCGAGATCGCCGCCCGCAAGCGGCGCAGGCCGACCCGCATCTGATGAACACCTTCGGCGTCCATGTCACGCACCGGATCGGCGTTGGCCGTGATCTGACGCAGCGTCGAATGTGCGATGACGCGGAACGCATCCCGCGGCGGGAGTTCCGGCTTCAGCTCGATCGGCTCGGCGTGTTGCGCACCGCCGCCGTTGCCTGCGACCAGCTGGAAGCCTCGCTCGGATTTCGAGCGAAGATCGAGCTCGGCCCCCGTGCTGCGTTCGAGCTTGCGCGCCAGTCGGAACAGATCTGCAACGCGTCCGGACTTCAATTCCAGCTCCAGCTCGGACACAGGTCGCGACCTCCGCCCGGCGCTGATCCGGCCTTGATCGACGGCAAGCTCGATCTCGCTGTTCCGGACCCGTTTCGCTCGCGCCTTGCGATGAATGTTGGTCTGGAACACCGGCTTCAGCTTGCGAGGGAGTTTGCCGGTCGCGAGCTGTCGCAGAGGCGTCTTCCTGGTCTTCTTTAGGTCAGGGCTTGCACCGGAAATCTCGCGCTCCCATTCGCCGCGCGTCACTCCGCCCGTGCCGCCCGCCTTCACGGTTTGCACGTAGCGCCCTTCGACCTTCCGGACCCGCAGCGTCAAGCCATGGCGCCTGAGCTTGTGCTTGTTCGTATCGAAGTAGGTCGACACGAGCGTCTGCCCGGCCCGGTCGCGGCGGTGCCCGTTCAAACCGTTGTTGCGCAAGACCGATGACAATTGTCGCGGCGCAATCCGGAATTTCAGTTCCGTCTCTGCGTTCATGTGGGAGCTCTTTCCGCTGCCGAAGCAAAGCGGCGCAAGGGCGGTAAGTTCCCCTCTTATGCGAGCATTTCAATCCAGAAGTGCCAGAGCTTGCAGGTCATTGAGACTTCACGGAACCGGGTGCGCGCATGGTCGATTGGAGCCGCAATCTTGCAGCCTCGATCGGTGACCGGGCGCGGAGCTGTTTGGCAATTCGCGGGCGCCGCGCCGAGGCGCCTGCCCATGGATCATCCTGGCGCGCAGGTCGCGCCACCACCTACTTCAGCTCATCCAGAACCTTCCATGCGTCCTCCAGCAAGGCCTGCACCTGGTGTCGCTCGGCACTACCATCCTCTGTGAACATTCCATGTCTGAGCGCATTCCGGTTTCCCTTCGGCGCGCCCGATCTCCGCGCGCCTCCGTGCATGCGGCAGCGTGCCTTGCCGTGCATCGCCGGCGCGCGGCAGGCGGTGCCGTGGCGTGTCCGCGCGCCGCAGCGCGGGCTCGACTGCATTGCATCCGTATGACGGATGTGATCGCTGGTCATGCGCTGGCGCCATTCACACTCCGGGTCCATCGTTTCCGCGGTGGGCGTCGCAGCCTGCGCTCGTTCCCGTATCCGCAGCCGTATCCATCGTGCCAGTCTCCGCAACGATCACATTCGCATGCTGCGTGACGTTGCCCACGATCGCCCGTCCGCCGTCCTGCACCGACAGGTTCTGTACCGTGATCGGGCGCTCGTCGCTGTTGCGGTGGCGATTCAGTGCTTCGACCTGGGCGGCGAAGGTGCGGGAGAGCCGGGTCAATGCGCGCGTGACACCCTCCTGCTGCGCAAGATCATCCGTACAGGCGAGGCGACATGCGCAACGCATCGCCGCCACGTGAACCGAGACCATCTGGGAGACCAGCATAGCCTCGATGGAATCCTTCGGCGCGATGCTCCTGACCGTCGAGATCATGAAGGCGAGGTTGGCCTCATCGGGCCTCTGCCCGACTGCGCTGGCCTTGACCAATTGCCTCAGCATGCCGTGCAGCGCGTCGCGGTCGGCGGCGCCGAGCGCCTCGGCCAGCAGCCGCTCGCCGGCCTGCGGGTCGGGATGGCTGATCGCGATGCGCCGCTTGTAGAGTTTGATGCGCGGGCTCACGAGCGGGCCGCTGCGATCGTTTGCCGCGAGCGGCGAGGTGATGTGGCGGGCCGGTGCTGTCGTCATGCTCTGTGTCCTTTGAAGGGCAGGCGCGAGCGACCGTCCGCTGTCGCGCGCGAATGCGAATTTCGGGATGTCGATGAAGGGTTTACGCGCAACCGCGTTGGGCGGCCCGTAGTCGGGCAGGCCGGGATGCTCACGATTTTTGCGATGATGCCATCATGCCACTGTTTTGCCCGACGAGTCAAAATGAATTTCGTAAATCCGAAATTTTTCTCGCCCTGCGCAAGTCCTTGTTTCGACAGGGGCCGGCTACTGTGCATGGGGTTGTTTTCGCATTTTTTGTTTGGAAGCGGCGTGCGCGTGCCGTGCGGCGGAATGCCGGCGGCCAACCGCGATTGCGAAATCCGGCGCGTCCGCTAATCATGAATGCGTCGCATCGACAAACACGCACAAGCGGCGCCAAGAAGTCCGGGAGAGAACGAATGCAACGAACGGCCCGCCTGCTGGCAGTCATCGCCGGATTATGCGCAGCAGTGCTGGCGACAGATGCCCTCGCGCAGAAATATCCGGTGCGGCCGGTCAAGGTGGTGGTCGGCTTCAGCGCGGGGGGACCGGTCGATGTCGTTGCGCGCATCATCGGCGATCGCCTGGGCAACAAGCTCGGCCAGCCCTTCGTGGTTGAGAACCGCGCCGGCGCCAACGGTATGATCGCCGCCGAAGGCGTCGCGCGTGCGGATGCGGACGGCTACACCATGCTCGCCTGCAACTCATCGACGATCACGCTCAACAAGACGCTGTTCAAGGAGATCCGCTACGATCCGGAAAAGGATTTCGCGCCGCTCACCACTGTCGTGTCGGCGCCGCTCGTCCTCGTCGTCAATCCCGAGAACCCCAAGACGGCGAACGTCAAATCGGTGGCCGATCTCGTCGCTGCGGCAAAGGCCGCGCCCGGTGCGCTTGCTTACGGCTCCGGCGGCAACGGCAATCTCGCCCATCTCGCCATGGAACTGCTCAGCCAGAAGGCCGGCATCAAGCTGATCCACGTGCCCTATCGCGGCGGCTCGGCCGCCGAAGTGGGCATTCTCGCGCAAGAGGTGCTGGCGGTGTTCGATCCGCTCTCCGCCGTGCCGCTGGTCAAGGCCGGCAAGCTGCGCGCGCTGGCAGTGTCGTCGGCCGAGCGGCTGCCGGCGCTACCCGATGTGCCCACCGTCGCGGAAGCCGGTTATCCCGGCTTCGACATCTCGTTCTGGGTCGGCTTCTTCATGCCGAAAGCGACGCCCGCGCCGATCACGGAGATGCTGCACCGGGAGATCGTCGCCGCTGCCAAGGATCCGGCGGTTGAAGAGAAGCTCGGCTCGCAAGGGGTCGTCAGCGTGCTCAGCCAGACTGACTATGCCGCGAAGATCGCGAAGGAGACCAAGGAGCTTGCCGAGGTGGTGGCGGCGGCGAACATCAAGGCGGAGTAGGGCGCGATCGGCGAGCGCAGGCAAGTACGCCGCGCCTATTCGCCACCGGTCAGCTGCTCCAGCCGATCGAGCAGCGGACGTTGTCCGGCGTTGATCTTCTCCCGCGCCCCTTCCAGCGTGAACCATTGCGCGCGGTCGACTTCCGGAAAGGCCTGCCGCTTGCCGCTGCGCGGCGGCCATTCCAACTCGAACGTATTGCTGCGAATGCCGCGCACGTCGATGTCCAGCTCGGCCGCGAAGGCGGTGACGAGCTTGCCGCCGCGCTGCCTGACCTGGCCGAGCGCGATCAGCGGCACGGACAGCTGAAGTCCAAGCTCCTCGGCAAACTCCCGTCGCGCGGCAATTTCTGCGTCTTCTCCGTCCGCGTACTCGCCCTTCGGGATCGACCATGCGCCGAGATCCTTGTTACGCCAGAACGGCCCTCCGGGATGAACGAGGAGCACCTCGACTTTCCAGCGTTTCCGATAGGCGATGATCCCGGCACTCTTCGATGGCATTGCAGGTTCCGTGCAGGTTGGGGGCAGCCTCTTAACTGGAACAGAGCGTCCTAACGTGGGTTAGTAGCCAACGTTCATTTTGATCAAAGGGAGTGAATCATGATCCGCCTGCTGGCAACCACGGCCTTGGGGTTGGTGCTGGCGAATGCCGCTTTTGCGCAATCGCCAGGCACGAACACGACGTCTCAGCAGTCGCCGCAATCACAGTCGAATTCCACCGCGCCATCCACCGCCTCGCCGTCGGGCGCGGCCGATAGGCAGCAGACCACATCGCAACCGCAGCAACCATCGACGTCGGGAACGTCGGCCCAGAATGCGCAGAGCAACACACCATCTCCCGGCTCCTCCAATGCCGCCAACAACCCAAGCCCGACCGCTCCGTCGCAGAGCGGTACGGCAAGCTCCAATGCAGCCGGCAACCAGCCTGCGACGCAGCAGAGCGCCAACCCGCCGCCGGCGAACACGAACCAGGCCCAGCAGGCTCCCGCTGCATCTGGAACCAACCAGGCCCAGCAGGCGCCGAATGCGCCAACCAGCAATCAGGCGCAGGGCGAGCGTTCGAGCACCAATTCACAGGCGGCCGCCCAGACCGACGTCAACCTCAACAAGCAGCAGGAGACCAAGATCAGCGCGTCGATCTCGCGCCTGAACGTGCAACCGCTGACCAACGTCAATTTCGCGCTCAATGTCGGCACCGTGGTGCCGCGCGACGTGCACCTCTCGACATTGCCGCCCGACGTCGTCGAGATCGTGCCGCAATATCGCGGCTACAGCTTTGCGCTGGTGAAGGATCAGATCGTCGTGGTCGATCCGGCGACCTACAAGATCGTGACGGTGCTGCCGTATTCGGGGCAGTCCACGGCAACAACGACGACGACCACGCGCGAGCGTAGCGCCAGCAAGTTTTCGGATCGCGATCGCGAAGTGATCCGCAAGCACGCGAAGACTCGCACCGAAGGACGGGGCGAGGCGCGGACCACCGGCAGCACTGCGCGCACGGAGATCCATGTCGGTGACCGCATCCCGGACACTGTCGAGGTCGAGGAATTCCCGAGCACGGTCTATCGGGAGGCGCCTGACCTGCGGGAGTATCGCTACATCCATCGCGACACCCGGACCTATGTCATCGAGCCCAGCGAGCGTCGCGTGATCGAGGAGATCGACTAAGTCCATCGGAAGCCGCTCCATCGAGCGGCTTCTCCATCTCCGCATCAGCTCGCGGAGCGTTCTCGAGCGGCGAAGCGAACGGCGTTTCCGACATGAATTGCGCGACGCCCGGCGCGCCCGCCGGGCTGACTTCGTTGCAACGAAAGCGGCTCTCCTGCCAGAGCAGGTGCGCGAAGAACGGCACCGGAATGCTGCTGGCCTCGGCGCGTGACATAGGCGATCGGCGAACTCTCAGCCGGCAACGAAGGCGAGCAGTGTGCCGTTGGCCTTGGCCGGCGGCACGCAGATCGCAGCTCCGCTCCGCACGGCTGCCGAACCGAGCGCTTTTTCGGTCGCCGCGAGATCGGCGCTAACCAGCACCAGCGCGGCGCCGCCGCGCTCGGAGAGACCTGCGAGCGGCACGCCGGGATAGCGCTTGGCGAGCTGGTCCAGCGTCAGATAGACGAAGCCGGCGCGCTCGCCGCCGGAGGGCACCGTGACCGCGCCATCCGTCTCGGTCTTTGGCTCGCGGTCGATCAGACGTGCGAGGTGAGCGGCATCCTTGGCCGGCTCCGGCGTTGCGATCAGCGTCTGCTTGATCCGCCTGGCCGCATTGGCGTGGGTCATCAATTCGGGAATCCACACCGTCTCGCGGGTCTTGTGCTCGCAGGCGAAGATGCGCACGCCGCCCGGTGCTTCGGCGGTCGGCCACATGAAGGTGCGGAATTTTGCCGCCGAGACTGTGCCGTTTGGCAACGTCACCGGCCGTTCGAAATCGGTCGGGCCGATCGGCTCCAGGCCCCGTGCACGGATCTCCGCGGCGCCGGCGGCGGAATCGATTGCGGTGAAGGCGATACGCTCGATACCTTCGCCGCGCCTGTCGAGGAAGGCGCGCGCCGGGGCGTTGAGCTCGGTTGCAGCTAGCACGCCGAGCAGCTCCATATAGTCGGGGTCGAACATGATGGTGTAGTTGCCCGTGCCCATATGGACGCTGTGGGTGCCGCGCGGCGACACGGTGAAGCCGAGTTGCCGATAATTGTCGGCAGCCTTGTCGAGGTCCTTCACCATGACCACGGCGTGGTCGATACCGATGATGTTCTTGAGGGCCACTGTTCTTCCCCGATTGCAAACTGACTTTGGGCCGCGCCGGCGGCTGCCGGTCATGTCTACGCCGGATACGCGGCCGAGTCATTTTCAATTCAGCGGCAGTTGCGGAATTTCATTTCCGCGCAGGGCATCCTCGCGCGACGCACGTCAGCGGGCCTGCTCGATGTAGGCGGCGAGGACTGCGCGCTCTTCGCTGGTCATCTCGGTGATGTTGCCGGGCGGCATGGCACTCGACCAGGCGGCCACACGCCCGATCAGGCGGATGTTGCGCTGAATGTGCTCGGGTGCGTCGAGCAGGATGCCTTTCGGGGCGGTGACGATGCCGGCCCAGACCGGCTCGGCCGCGTGGCACATGCTGCAACGGGACATCACGATCTCCTCGACATTGGCGAGCGTCGGCGGCGTCGATAGTGCGCCCGTCTTCACCTCGCGCGGACCGGCGGCGGAGAGGAAGAGGATCGCGATCACGCCGGCCGCCGTCACGCCCCACACCCACCACGGCGATTTGCGCCCGGCATGGCGCTCGTTGAAGAAGTGGCGGATCACCGGCCCCAGCGCCAGGATGATTGCAACGATGATCCAGTTGAAGCGCGTTGCGTAGAGCAGGGGATAGTGGTTGCTGATCATCAGCACGACCACGGGGAGCGTCAGGTAGTTGTTGTGGACCGAGCGCTCCTTGCTGGCCTTGCCGAGCTTTGGATCGGGCGCCTGGTCCGCGATGAGGCTGGCAACGATCTTCTTCTGGTTCGGGATGATCAGCGCGAAGACATTGGCGACCATGATGGTGCCGATGATCGCGCCGATCTGGTTGAAGGCGCCACGTCCGCTCAGCACATGGGTGAAGGCGTAAGTGAGCGCGACCAGGAACAGATAGCCCCCGATGGCGAAGGGCAGCTCGCGTTGCGCAAGCCCGGTGCGACAGGCGGCCTCATAGAGCAGCCAAGCCAGCGCCAGGCTGCAGAAGCTGAACAGGCCGGCCTGGAATGGCGTGAGGTCGAGAATCGACTTGTCGACCAGGAACAGATCGGCCTCGAGATAGTACACCACCACCATCAGCGCGAAGCCGGACAGCCAGGTGGTGTAGGCTTCCCATTTGAACCAGGTCAGCTCGTCCGGCATCTGGTGAGGGGCCACCAGATATTTCATGATCCGGTAGAAGCCGCCGCCATGGACCTGCCAGGCTTCGCCCTGCACGCCGTCAGGCAGCTCGCTTCTGGGCTTGAGGCTGAGATCGAGGGCGATGAAATAGAAGGAACTGCCGATCCAGGCGATCGCGGCCACCACGTGCAGCCAGCGCAGCAGCAGGCTCGCCCATTCCGATATGACGGATCCCCACATGATCTTCCCATCAGTCGCGACGCCGGTGCCGCAGCCTTGATGACCGCAACCGGCCGTCGCCGCCCTTACAATGTGTCGCACCGATCAACTGCATTTTCCAGTATGATGGGCCGTGGCTGATGCACATCGTGCGGGCATGAACTGACGTGCGATTCGGCAGGCGTCAGACCTGCTGCAGGCCATTGCCGGTGATCGGCGTTGACGTGCGGGAAAGGCGGGGAATAGACGACGTGAGCTACAGGATATCGTTCGTGACGATGCTCGCAGGGCTGCTGGTTGCAGTTGCGCTCGGCGCGCAGGCCGAGCCGGTGTTGCAGGGCAAGGACGCCTATGGCGATTGGCGGGCCGACAAGCCCGGCACGGTCAGGCTGATCAGGCCGCAGGATCTGGTCAGGCCCGGCGCCACGCGGTCGGTTGCGAGCTCGTCACGCGTGGTGCCGCGTCCGCCCGAGGCGGTGCTCCAGGTGCCGACCGGCTTCAAGATCGAGCTGTTCGCCGAAGGCCTGCGCGCGCCGCGCATCGTGCGGGTAGCGCCGAACGGCGATGTCTTCGTCGCGGAGACGCGGGCGGGCACCATCCGCGTGCTTCGCGCTGGAGAGGGTGGCAAGGTCGCGACCAATGAGGTGTTTGCCAGCGGCCTGCGGCAACCGTTCGGGATTGCCTTCTTTCCGAACGGCGACCATCCGCAATGGGTCTATGTCGCCAACACCGATAGCGTCGTCCGCTTTCCCTATCAGACCGGTGATCTCAAGCCGCGCGGCAAGGCGGAGACGATTGTGGCGAGCCTGCCGCATGATGGCGGCCACTCCACCCGCGATATCGTCTTCACGCCCGACAACAAGCGCATGCTTGTCTCCGTCGGCTCGCTCAGCAATGTCGCCGAGGGCATGGGCACGCCGCCGGGCGGATTGGAGGCGTGGTCGAAGACGCAGCCACTCGGCGCAACTTGGGCCAGCGAGCTCGAGCGTGCCGCGGTGTTGGCCTTCAATCCCGACGGCAAGGAGCGCAAGATCTACGCCACCGGCCTGCGTAACTGCGTCGGCCTAGCAATCCAGCCGCAGACCGACTTGCCCTGGTGCTCGACCAACGAGCGCGACGGCCTCGGCGACGATCTCGTGCCCGATTACGTGACCAGCGTGAAGGAGGGTGGCTTCTACGGCTGGCCGTGGTTCTATATTGGCGGCAACGAGGACCCCCGCCATGCCGGCGCACGTCCGGATCTCAAGGACAAGGTGACGGTGCCTGATGTGCTGATCCAGCCGCACTCGGCCTCGCTCGGCATGACCTTCTACCAGGGCACTCTGTTTCCATCGGAATACCAGGGCGACGCCTTCGCCGCCGAGCACGGCTCCTGGAACAGGTCGAAGCGCACCGGCTACAAGGTCATCCGCATCAAGATGAAGGATGGCAAGCCGACGGGCGAGTACGAGGATTTCGTCACTGGGTTCGTCGTGAGCGATACCGAAGTGTGGGGCAGGCCGGTCGGCGTTGCCACGGCCAAGGACGGTTCGCTGCTGATCTCGGAGGACGGCAACGGCACGATCTGGCGGGTGACGCATTCGCGATGAGCGAGTTCTCTTCGCCTCTCCGCGCAAGCGGGGAGAGTGTGAAGAAAGACCTACCCCCGTCTCACGCTCGCGCCGCCATCCACCGGCAGTGTCACACCCGTAATGAAGTTCGCCTCGTCGCTTGCCAGGAACAGCGCGGCGTTGGCGACGTCCCATCCGGTGCCCATCTTCCTGCGCAGCGGCACCTTGCTGTCGCGTTCGGCTTCGACCTCGGTGCGGGTCTTGTGCCATTCGCGGGCGCGGGTATCGACAGCCATCGGCGTGTTCATCAGGCCAGGCAGGATGACGTTGGCACGGATGCCGTATTCGGCGTTCTGGTAGGCGAGCTGTTCGGTGAAGGCGATCATCGCCGACTTGGTCGCCTTGTAGGCGACGTAAGGGTAGGTCGTGATCGCCGCCATCGACGAGATGTTGATGATGGCGCCGCTTCTCTGCGCGCGCATGATCGGGATCACCTCTTTCGCCGCAAGGATGCAGCTCTTCAGATTGATTGCGACGACGCGGTCGAACGCCTCCTCGGTCAGTTGCAGCAGCTCGGCATCGCCACCGGCGAGACTGACGCCGACATTGTTGTGCAGCACGTCGATCCGGCCCCAGCGCGATTGCGCGTCGGCCACCATCGCCTTGATGTCGACAGCTTTGGTCACGTCGGCCTTGAAGGCCGCGGCCGTGCCGTGTTGCGCGGTGATCATGGCCGCCGTCTCCTGCGCCGACTCCAGATGATGGTCGACGCACAACACCTTCGCGCCCTCGCGCGCGAAAGTCAGCGCCGTGGCGCGGCCGTTGCCCATGCCCTCGCCGGGGCTTTGCCCGGCCCCGACGACGATCGCAACCTTGTCCTTCAAGCGCATCCGCTCGCTCCCAAGCTTCTCGATTATTTTCGTGCAGGTTAGCAATCGCGCCGATCGGAGAGAAGGGCGTGCGTCTGCGTTCATGTCATTGACATCACATGGAATTGCATGTTGCGGCCGGCGCATCGCGCGTGGCTGACCCCAGTCGTCCAGGAACCGTTCTGGGCCAGTGCGTTTGCTGCCGGACCTTTTCCGCGTTAGGCTCAGTCCCGGGGCTTCCCAACCGCCAGTGGCTTGCCGATGAATCTGCTCGATCCGCAAGGGCCCGTGGCTGCGGCCAACAGCACCATTTTGGTCGATTCCGTCTTCATCATGCTCGTGATCGTGGTGCCGACCATTTTCGCGATCCTGGCTTTTGCGTTCTGGTTTCGCGCCTCGAATCCCAAGGCGCGTTACCAGCCTGAGTTCGTCTATTCCGGCCGCGTCGAAATGGTGGTGTGGTCGATCCCTGCATTGACCGTGATCCTGCTCGGCGGCGTCGCCTGGATCGGCTCGCACCAGCTCGATCCGGCCGCGCCGGTGCCTGGCACCGGCAGCCCGGTGCGGATCCAGGCCGTGTCGCTCGACTGGAAGTGGCTCTTCATCTATCCGGACCAGCGCATCGCCACCGTCAACACGTTGACAGTGCCCGCCGGCGCCGAGCTGAACTTCCAGCTGACATCCTCGAGCGTGATGAACACGTTCTTCATCCCGCAGCTCGGCAGCATGATCTACACCATGAACGGCATGGTGACGAAGCTGAACCTGCGCGCTGACAATGAAGGCAAGCTTCAGGGAATATCGGCGCATTTTTCCGGCGACGGTTTTCCCGACATGATGTTCGACGTCAACGTGATCTCGCCGCTCGCCTTTCCGGAGTGGGTGGCGGCCACCGCGAAGACTGATGCGGTGCTGAACGCAGACAGCTACAAGAGGCTGATTCAGCAGGGCATCGAGAAGGGCCGGCCCGTCTACCGGCTGGACGATCCCCAGCTGTTCGACCTGATCTCGACCCTGCATATTCCGCCGGGACCCGGGCCAGAGCTCGCATCCGAAGCAGGCCGGTCGCACAGCGGAGGCCATGATGCTCGGTAAGCTCGATTGGTCGGCCATTCCGTTCGATCAGCCGATCCCGCTCGTCGCCGGCGCGGTGGTGCTGGTCGCGATCCTCTGCGTCTTGGCGTGGGTCGTGGTGAAGGGACATCTGCCCTATCTCTGGCGCGAATGGATCACCAGCGTCGATCACAAGCGGATCGGCGTCATGTACATCCTGCTGGCGTCCGTGATGCTGCTGCGCGGCGGCAGCGACGCCGTCATGATGCGGATCCAGCAGGCGGTCGCCTACCAGTCGCAGGGCTATCTGCCGCCGGAACACTACAACCAGATCTTTTCCGCGCACGGCACCATCATGATCTTCTTCGTGGCGATGCCGTTCGTGATCGGGCTGATGAACCTGATCGTGCCGCTCCAGCTCGGCGTGCGCGACGTGGCGTTTCCGACGCTGAATTCGGTCGGCTTCTGGCTGACCGCGACCGGCGCGCTGCTGGTCAACGTCTCGCTCGTGGTCGGCGAGTTCGCACGCACCGGCTGGCTCGCCTTTCCGCCGCTGTCGGAATTGTCCTACTCGCCCGGCGTCGGCGTCGACTATTACGCCTGGTCGCTGCAGATCTCCGGCGTCGGCACGCTGGTGGCCGGCATCAATCTCGTCACGACGGTGCTGAAGCTGCGCACCAGGGGCATGAACTATCTGCGCATGCCGATGTTCTGCTGGACCACGCTTGCCTCGAATCTTCTGATCGTCGCGGCCTTTCCGATCCTCACGGCCACGCTCGCGATGCTGCTGCTCGACCGCTATCTCGGCTTCCACTTCTTCACCAACGAGGCCGGCGGCAACGTCATGATGTTCATGAACCTGATCTGGGCCTGGGGCCATCCCGAGGTCTACATCCTGGTGCTGCCCGCCTTCGGCATCTTCTCCGAGGTGGTCTCGACCTTCTCCGGCAAGGCGCTGTTCGGCTACCGCTCCATGGTGCTGGCGACCATGGCGATCTGCGTCATCTCCTTCATGGTCTGGCTGCATCATTTCTTCACGATGGGGGCGGGGCCCGACGTCAACGCCATCTTCGGCATCGCCAGCATGATCATCGCGGTGCCGACTGGCGTGAAGATCTACAACTGGCTGTTCACGATGTATGGCGGCCGCATCCGCTTTGCGACGCCGATGTTATGGTCGGTCGGCTTCATGGTCACCTTCATCATCGGCGGCTTGACCGGCGTCCTGGTCGCGGTGCCGCCGGCCGATTTCATGCTCCACAACAGCATGTTCCTGGTCGCCCACTTCCACAACGTCATCATCGGCGGCGTGCTGTTCGGCGCCTTCGCCGGTTTCGAATATTGGTTTCCGAAGGCGTTCGGTTTCCGCCTCGACGAGCGCTGGGGCAAGGCCGCGTTCTGGTTCACCTTTCTCGGCTTCTACGTCACCTTCATGCCGCTCTACATCGTCGGCATGCTCGGTATGACGAGGCGCATGCAGCACTATGACGTCGCGGCCTGGCGGCCCTGGATGATCATCGCCGCGTTCGGCATGGCCGTGCTGACGATCGGCGTGATCTGCCAGATCATGCAGCTCGTGGTCAGCATTCGCGACCGCGAGGCGCTGCGAGATCGCACCGGCGATCCCTGGGACGGGCGCTCGCTGGAATGGGCGACCTCGTCGCCGCCGCCGGTGTTCAATTTCGCCTTCAATCCCGATGTGCGCGGCGAGGATGCCTATTGGGAGATGAAGGCCCATGCCCGGCAGCAATCGTTCGCGCACGAAGAGCGCGAGTATCAGGATATCGAGATGCCGCGCAATTCTCCGACCGGCTTCGTCTGCGCGTTCTTCGCCACCATCATGGGCTTCGCGCTGATCTGGCACATCTGGTGGATGGTGATCCTGGGGGGTATCGGCGCATTCGCGACCTTCGTCGTGTTCGCCTGGCGCGACCATGACGAATACGTGATCCCGGCCGAGGAGGTCGCCCGCATCGACCGCGTCAATATCGAGGAGCGGCGCAGCCTCGTCAGCATGGCGGGGTCAGTCTGATGGCGATGACCGCGACCGCCGACCATGTCCATGCCGATCCCCATCACATCGGGCGCGTCATCGAGCATCCCGGGCCCGCGCCGAAGCGGATCGTGACTGCCTATGGTTTCTGGATATTCCTGCTCTCCGACATCGTGATGTTCTCCTGCTTCTTCGCAGCCTATGCCGTGCTGTCCGGCCAGACCGCGGGCGGCCCCAGGGGCTCCGAGATCTTCGAGCAGCGGAACGTCGCGATCGAGACGGTCTGCCTGTTGCTGTCGAGCTTCACTTGCGGCATGGCCAGCATTGCCGCCGACGTGCGCAACCGGTTCTGGTTCTATCTCGGCATGGCCGTGACCTGCGTGCTCGGCCTCATATTCCTGGCCATCGAGTTCCGCGAATTCGCCGACCTTGTCGCCCGTGGCTACGGCCCGTCGCGCAGTGCGTTCCTGACCGCGTTCTTCTCGCTGGTCGGGTGCCACGGCCTGCATGTTTCTGCCGGCATCTTGTGGCTCCTCACCATGATGGCCCAGGTGTTCGCAAAGGGCTTTCGCGCCGACATCTTGCGGCGGATGATGTGCTTTGCGTTGTTCTGGCACGCGCTCGACATCATCTGGGTCGCGGTGTTTTCCGTCGTTTACCTGCTCGGGAGTGCGCCATGAGCGACGAGACGCATCTGACCGCTCACCACGATCTCGCTCCGGGCGAGGAAGAGCAACACAGTGTCGGCGAGCGGATCCTGGGCTATGTCGTCGGCCTGGGTCTGGCGCTGCTGCTGACGGCGACGTCGTTCTTCATCGCCGGCACGGACCTGGTCTGGCAACCCTCGATTCCCGTCGCGCTGATCGTGCTCGCGATCGCGCAGATGGGCGTGCACCTCGTGTTCTTCCTGCACATCACCACCGGCCCCGACAACACCAACAACGTGCTGGCGCTTGCCTTCGGACTGCTGATCGTCTTCCTTGTGGTGGGCGGTACGGTCTGGATCATGTCGCATCTGAATGCGAACATGCCGCCGATGGATCAGATCATGCGGATGCAGTGATGGCACCGAACAATCGTAGCGGGGCGTCACCAGAACATCTCTTTTGAACGCTGACATTTCTGCATCGGCATGGCCGGGACAAGTCCGGGCATGACAGGTTCGGTTTGGAGCGACGCACAAAAAAGAAGAGCCGCTTGTGGTGACAAGCGGCCCAAGTCTAGGGAGGAAACGCCCGAGCAAGGCAATCGGCCCGAAGCCGGATTGCTGCCGAGGAAACGCTCGCGCAAGGCGCTTGCGTACATTTATAAGTGCAGCAACTGCCGATGAAGTTCAATTCCGGATCAATACGGTCTCGGACTACCACTCACGGATGCGTGAACCAACTCGCTCATTTCGGCCGGCGGCAATTGTAGGCCTTGCGGAAGCCGGCGGCCTGGGCGTCGTCCTCCGAGCAGAACCAGCGGTCGGGCTTGGTGGTCGCCGGATAGCTCGGGCAGCCGCGCAGATGATAGATGCCGATATTGCCGGTGACGCGGGCGCGCACCGCAAGTTTGCCCTTGATACTGCAGCTGGGCGGCATGGTCAGCTCCTCCGGAAACAGCACGGCGCGAATCTCCTTGTCGCGGTCGCGCCGGCAGGCGGCGCCGAGGAGCGCGCCGTCTTTCTTGCCGCTACGGAAGTCTTGCGGCGCAACAAAGCAGCCCTTCCAGATACCAACCGCCGCCGTCTTGGCCTCGGCGGCTGCCGGCTTGACGTTGGCCTTGATAGGCTCGCGCGCGAGGGCAAAGCCGAGCTTGATCAGCTGTTCGTTCAAGCTGGCCTTGTCGCCTTCGGCCGTGCAGATGGCGCGGTGCCGCTTGCCGAAACTCTTCTCCGGGCCGACATCGTCGCAGCGCACCGTCCGTTTGTTGATCAGCTTCGCCAGTTGGTCGCGGGCCTCGATGCCGCAGGTCCAGGAATCGGCGTGATCGTCGATACAGACCTGATCCAGCTCGGGCGCGTCGACGCCGTCGAGCCGGTAGGTGACGTCGCCGAGCTGGATCGAGTTGCCGTCACGGACAGTCGCGGCGCCGGTCAGCGCGGCGACTGGTCCGGACGAGGCCAGAAAACCGGACAAGGCGAACAACGAAACGAGCGCAAAAGCGCGGGCGGCGGCAAAGAAATTTCGGGAGGACATACGGTCTCGCTATCGATGGCTCGTGCGCCCTGTTCCTAGCATCCGGATGTGGCGTTACCAATGGTCTGCGCCCTGCGAAGTGCGACATTCCGACCTCGCGGCTTTACTCGGCCGTCGCTCTGACCCTATCGTTTGCCGGCCTCGCTGAGCGCGAATGGCCGAATCGCCCGGGAAGCGGCGAGGGGGAGGAAAAGGCTGCGATGAAAGACCCCGTGGACGTCCTGATCATCGGCGCCGGCGCTTCCGGCGCAGCGGTGGCGTGGTCGCTGGCCGAAACCAAGATGCACATTCTCTGCCTGGAGCAGGGCGGCTGGATGAACCCGGCGGAATATCCCAGCACGGGCCGCGACTGGGAGGCCAAGTTCTACGGCGAATGGTCGTCGAGCCCGAACGTCCGCGGCCGGCCCGAGGACTATCCCGTCAACGACGACAACTCCCCGATCAAGGTCGTAAACTACAACGCGGTCGGCGGCTCGACGGTGATGTACACCGCGCATTGGCCGCGGCTGCACCCTTCCGATTTCAAGGTGAAGACGCTCGACGGCGTCGCCGACGACTGGCCGATCGACTACGACACGCTGACCCCGTTCTTCGAAGAGAACGACCGCATGATGGGCACGTCCGGCCTATCAGGCGATCCGCTGTCGCCGCTGACGCATCCGCCGATGCCGCAGCAGCCGCTCGGATTGTCCGGCGCCATCATCGGCAAGGCCATGAACAGGCTCGGCTGGCACTGGTGGCCGTCGGATACCACGGTCGCGACGATGGACTATGAGGGCCGGGCGCGCTGCATCAATCTCGGCCATTGCACGCCGGCCTGCGCGCAGGGCGCCAAGGCCTCGACCGACATTACCTACTGGCCGCACGCGATCCGCGCCGGCGTCGAGCTGCGCACCCATTGCCGGGTGCGTGAGATCACCACCGACGAGAATGGCATGGCCTCGGGCGTGGTGTATTACGACAAGGACGGCATCGAGCAGTTTCAGCCCGCGCATGTCGTCATCAGCGCCTGCAACGGTGTCGGCACGCCGCGCCTGCTGCTGAACTCGGCCTCGGGGCGATTCCCGAACGGACTTGCCAATTCGTCCGGCCTCGTCGGCAAGAATCTGATGTTCCACCCCTATGCGCAGATCTACGGCTATGTGAAGGAGCCGACCGATTCCAACCGTGCGCCGCCGACCTGTTTGTGGAGCAAGCAGTGGTACGACACGGACCTGTCGCGCGGTTTCGTGCGCGGCTATGGCGTGCAGTTCGTGCGCGGCGCAGGGCCGGTGTTCGAGGCCGTGGTCAGCGAGCAGAAGGGCATTCTGCCCTGGGGCGCCGATCATCACCGCGTCTTCCGCAAGCTCAACGGTCATCGTTTGGGTTTCTCCGCGATCTGCGAGGACCTGCCGGAGGAGCACAATCGCGTCACGCTCGATCCGGTGCTGAAGGACAGTCACGGCATTCCCGCGCCGAAGGTCGACTACACCATCAGCGAGAACAGCCGGAAGATGATGGAGCATGCGCTGGCGCGTGGCCGGGAGTTTCTCGAGACGGCAGGAGCGAGCGACATCTGCGTCAATTCGCCGATCCCGTGGGGCGGCTGGCACCTGCTCGGCACCGCGCGCATGGGTACCGACCCCGAGCGCTCCGTCGTCAACGAATGGGGCCGCTCGCACGACGTGAAGAACCTCTTCATCGTCGACGGCAGCATCTTCGTCACTTCGGGCGGCGTGAACCCGACCTCCACCATCCAGGCGCTCGCGCTCTACATCGCCGACCAGATGAAGCAGCGCTTGGCTAATTTATTTGATTGATGCGCGTGATGGATGCACCGAACCCGCCACGAACTCGCTGCACCTCTGCCGCCTGCGGGAGAGGTCGACGCGCTCGAAGAGCGCGGCGCGTGAGGGCTCTCTCCCCTGGGGGAGTCCCTCTGCGGAGACACCCTCTGCCCGACCCTGCCCCGCAAGCGGGGGAGGGAGCGCACCGTCTTCGTGGCGGGAATGAACCAACGAGAGCACGCCATGTCTGATCAACTCACCCTCACGCCTCGGCAGCGCGATGACCTCCGCACCATCGCGGCGATGATCATTCCTGCCAGCGACGAGTACAAGGTGCCCGGCGCCGACGATCCCGCGATCCAGGCCGACATCCTCGCAACGCTCGGCCGCGACACCAAACTGGTGGTGGCGGCGCTGGACCATCTGGCGCGGCTGGCCGGCATGCCCTTGGCCGACCTCGAGCCCGTCGCGCGCGCCGGTGTCGCCCAGGAGTTCCGCATCTCCGGCGGCATCGCCGCTGCAACGCTCGTCCGCGTGGTCCTGCAATGCTATTACCGCGACGACCGCGTGCTGCGCTCGCTGGGGCTGGAGCTGCGCGCGCCGTTTCCCAGGGGGCACGTGCTCCCGGATGGGGACTGGTCGCTGCTCGACCCGGTCAAGGCGAGGGGAGGCACGCTGCGACGCGCGCCCTAGCCATCTTGGCAGGTCCAGCCCTGCGCCCCGGCCGGGCCACTTGCGCTGGCGGGAACAGGCCACCATCTGTGTGAGCCTTCAAGGACTCTTGCCATGCTGGATTTCACCTCAGATATCGCCGATGACGCAGCGTCATCGCGAACGACGGCGGCTACCCCGGTCGATGACCGGGCGCTGCTGGACGCCTATTCCAATGCCGTGATCGATGTGACCGACCGCGTCGGCCCTGCGGTCGTGCGGGTCGAGACCGGGCCGAAGGTGCCGAACGGCCGCGAACGCGGCGGGCTCGGCTCCGGCATCGTGATCTCGCCGGATGGTCTTGTCCTCACCAACAGCCATGTGGTCGGCTCCTCCAAGGAGATCCGGCTGCGCGACGTCGAGGGCCATGTCGGCGATGCTCAGGTGCTTGGTGTCGATCCCGACACCGACCTTGCGTTGCTGCGCGCCAACGGCGTGCGCGACTTGCCTTACGCCGCGCTCGGCAACTCCAAGATCTTGCGGCGCGGCCAGCTCGTGATTGCAATCGGCAATCCGCTCGGCTTCGAATCGACCGTGACCGCCGGGGTCGTCTCGGCGCTCGGGCGCTCGATCCGCTCGGTCAGCGGGCGTACCATCGAGGACGTGATCCAGACCGATGCCGCACTCAATCCCGGCAATTCCGGCGGCCCGCTGGTGTCGTCGACTGCCGAGGTGATCGGCATCAACACCGCCATCATCAACGGCGCGCAAGGAATCTGCTTTGCGGTCGCCAGCAATACCGCGCAATTCGTGCTGTCGGAGATCATCCGCCACGGCTATGTCCGCCGCGCCTATATCGGCGTCGCCGGGCAGACCGCGCCGATCCCGCGGCGGCATGCCGTGCTGGCCGGGGTCGAGAACAAGATGGGCGCGCTTCTGATGCAGATCGAGCCTGATGGACCTGCGGCGAAGGCCGGCCTGCTCCCCGGCGATGTCGTGATCAGGCTCGACGGCGTCGAGATCAACGGCGTCGACGACCTGATCCGCGTGCTCGACCGCGACCGCATCGGCCGCCGTCTGGCCATGGACGTGCTGCGGCTCGGCCGCCTGCGGGCGATCGATATCGATCCGATCGAACGCAAGCCTGCGCGCTAGCGCGGAATGGGTGAGCTTCCGTCTAAAGCGCGATGAGATTTGGATGAATCGTCATCGCGCTTTAGCTCGTTGTTTACGCATGATCTTTCCGGAAAACCGCTTCGCACTTTTCCGGATCATGCTTTAGTCCTTGGCATCGCTGTGATGCCCGCGCAGGCGGGCATCCAGTCCGCCGCGGTCTATCGTTGAGCCACAATCATCTCGGCATACTGGATCGTCCGGTCGAGCCGGGCGAACACGGCGAGTGCGTCCCCACAATCTCGTCATTGCGGGCGAAGCGAAGCAATCCGGAGTCTTTCCACGGCTGCGGTCAGGATTGCTTCGCTTCGCCCGCAATGACGCGTGGAAAGAGCACGGTTCTTTCGCTACTCCGCCGCTGCGGCAAAGCGGCTGTTCTCCAGTTCCGCCTCAAGCCGCGCCGCCTCGGACCTCGCCAGCTTGATATTGGCTTCCTTGACATGACCGAAGCCGCGGATCGTCTCCGGTACGCGCGCGAGCCGTGTCAGCAGCGGGATCTGCTCGGCCTTCAACCCGGCGATGCGCTGATCGATGATCGCGAGATAATCCTCGACCAGCTTGCGCTCGGTCCGGCGCTCCTCGGTGCGGCCGAACGGATCGAACGCGGTGCCGCGCAGGAACTTGAGCCTGGCGAGAATGCGGAAAGCGTGGATCATCCAGGCGCCGAACTCCTGCTTCTGAAGCCGGCCTGTCGCCTTGTCTCGCTTCGCGAAGATCGGCGGTGCCAGGTGATACTTCAGCGTGAAGTCGCCGTCGAACTTCTCGGACACTTTCTTGGCGAAGCTGCCGTCGGTATAGAGCCGCGCAACCTCGTACTCGTCCTTGTAGGACATCAGCTTGAACAGGTTTTTCGCGACCGCCTCGGTCAGCTCCGTGGATGCCGGCGAAGCCGCGCTCTCGGCCTTGCGCACCTTGGCGACAGCCGCAAGGTAACGGTCGGCATAGGGTTTGTCCTGATAGAAGGTCAGGAACTCGGCGCGGGTGGCGATGATCTCGTCGAGCGATTTCGCCGGCGCGGATGCGCGGTTCTTGAACTGGAGCACGCTGCGCACCCGCGACATGTCGTGGGCCGCGAGGCGGCCCCAAGTGAAGGCGAGCTTGTTCATCTCGATCGCGGCGCCGTTGATCTCGATGGCGCGGAGCAGGGCTTCCAGCGACAGCGGGATCGCGCCCTTTTGGAAGGCGAAGCCGAGCATGAAGGGATTGGTGGCGATGCTGTCGCCCATCAGCGCCGCGGCGATGCCCGTGGCATCGACAATGTCGAGGTTCTTGTCGCCGATCGCGTCGCGCAGCACGGTCTGCATCGTGCCCATTTCGAAATCGAGATCGGGATTTTGCACGAAGCTCGCCGTCGGCTGCAAATCGGCGTTGATAAAGGCCTTGGTCACGCCGCGCTCGGCGCGGCTCAGCGCAGTCGGGCCGGCCGAGACGATCATGTCGCAGCCGAGGATGACGTCGGCGCCGCCGGTGGTAATGCGGACCGCGGAAATGTCCTCCGGCTTCGGGGCGATGCGGACATGGCTCATCACCGCGCCGTTCTTCTGCGACAGGCCGGTGAAGTCCAGCGCCGAGCAGCCGCGACCGTCGACATGGGCGGCCATGCCTAGCAGGGCGCCGATGGTGATGACGCCAGTGCCGCCGATGCCGGTGACGAGGATGTTGTAGGGGCCGTCGAGGTCGCGCGCGGGCGGCAGCGGCAGATCGGCGAACAGCTGGCCTGAATCCACCGCCGTGGTCTTCATCCGCTTCAGGCTGCCGCCGTGCACCGTCACAAAACTCGGGCAAAAACCTTCGACGCAGGAAAAGTCCTTGTTGCAGTTCGACTGGTCGATCTGCCGCTTGCGGCCGAACTCGGTCTCCAGCGGCTGCACCGAGACGCAGTTGGAGGCCTGCGAGCAGTCGCCGCAGCCTTCGCAGACCAGCTCGTTGATGAAGGCGCGCTTGGCCGGATCAGGATAGAGCCCGCGCTTGCGGCGGCGGCGCTTTTCGGCGGCGCAGGTCTGGTCGTAGATGATGACGGTGAGGCCCTTGATGTCACGCAGCTCGCGCTGCACGGCATCGAGCTCGCGGCGGTGATGGATGGTCGCGCCTTGCGGGAAGTAGTTGCCTTGCGGGTACTTGCCCGGATCGTCCGAGACGATCGCAAGCCGCTTGACGCCCTCGGCCCAGACCTGGTGCGCGATCTGTGCGACGTTGAAGGCCCCTTCCGCCGGCTGGCCGCCGGTCATCGCCACGGCGTCGTTATAGAGGATCTTGTAGGTGATGTTGATGCCGGCGGCGGAGGCGGCGCGTAGGGCCAGGAGACCGGAATGGGTGTAGGTGCCGTCGCCGAGATTCTGGAAGATGTGCGTCTCGGTCGTGAAGGGCGACTGGCCGATCCAGTTCACGCCCTCGGCACCCATATGCGAGATCAGGTCGGTGCGGCGGGTCGGCATGCTCAGGGCCATGCCGTGGCAGCCGATGCCGGCCATGGCGCGGCTGCCTTCGGGCACGCGCGTCGAGGTGTTGTGCGGACAGCCCGAGCAGAAGAACGGCGTGCGCGCGAGCTTGATCGGTGCGCTGGCGGTGACGGGATTGTCGAACGCCTCAAGGCGTGCCAACCGCTGTTCCAGCACCGGGCTGTGATGGCCGAGCTTGCGCAAGCGCGCCACCAGCGCGGACGCGACGATGGTCGGCGTCAGCTCGCCCTCGCTCGGCAGCAGCGGCGCGCCGCGCTCGTCGCGCTTGCCCGTGACGGTCGGGCGTCTGGACGCATCCACGTTGTAGAGGATGCGCATCAGCTGGTCTTCGATGAAGCTGCGCTTCTCCTCGACCACTAGAACGTCCTGGAGACCTTCGGCGAAACGTTTGGCGCCGCTCTCCTCCAGCGGCCATGTCATCGCGACCTTGTAGATGCGAAGGCCCAGATCCTGCGCGTCCTTGTCGGTGATCCCCAAATCGGCGAGGGCTTGGCGGAGATCGAGATAGGCCTTGCCGGTCGCGACGATACCGAGCCGCGCAGGCTTGGAATCGAGCACGATGCGATCGAGCTGGTTGGCGCGGGCGAAGGCCTGCACCGCCGCCATCTTCGGGCCGAACAGCCGCTTCTCGGCCTCCAGCGGCGGATCGGGCCAGCGGATGTTGAGGCCACCGGGCGGCATCTCGAAATCCTCGGGGAGCACGATCTTGACGCGTTCGGGATCGCTGTAGATCGACGCCGAGCTCTCGACGGTCTCGCTGATCGCCTTGAAGCCGACCCAGCAGCCGGAGAAGCGCGACAGCGCAAAGCCGTAGAGGCCGAGATCGAGATAGTCCTGCAGCGTCGCCGGGTTGATCACGGGGATCAGCGACGCGGCGAACACCTGCTCGCTCTGATGCGCCAGGGTCGAGGACTGGCAGCCGTGGTCATCGCCGGCGAGCGCGAGTACGCCGCCATTGACCGAGGTGCCGGCCGCATTGGCGTGCTTGAGCGCATCGACCGAGCGGTCGACGCCCGGGCCCTTGCCGTACCAGATGCCGAACACGCCGTCGACCTTGGCCCCGGGAAACAGCCCAACCTGCTGGCTGCCCCAGACCGCGGTCGCGGCCAAGTCTTCGTTGAGTCCCGGAACGAAGACGATGTCGTGCTGCTGAAGGTGCGACTTCGCCCGCCATAGCGCATGATCGTACATGCCAAGCGGGGAACCGCGATATCCTGAGATGAAGCCGCCGGTGTTCAGTCCCTGAAGCCTGTCGCGTTCGCGCTGCAACATGGGGAGGCGGACCAGCGCCTGCGTGCCCGACAGGAAGATCCGCTTCGATTCGAGCCGGTATTTGTCGTCCAGCTCGACCTGCAACAGCGTCATTTCAGAAGTCCTCGGCTTTGGTTCTTGGGGTTTGCGCTGCGGGAAGGATTGCGGCTGCGCGACGCGATTGTGACAGTCAAATGCATGGCTCAGCGAAGTCAATATCGGTGGCCGCATCCGTGGCGCTCCTGCTAGTCATGGCTTGCGAGCGGAGGAGCGCATGATGGCGTTTGACACACAAATCACTCGAATAGGAGGCGCCTTGATTGGACCGTGGTGCCGGCCGCGGCAGATGCTACAGGCGCAAACCTATGATGCGCATGCCTCGATCCATGATGACGCGACGGCGCAGAAGCTCGGTTTCAAGGGCGGCACCATCGAGGGGCCGACCCATTTCAGCCAGTTCGCTCCACTTTGCGAGCGGCAATGGGGCCGGGCGTGGTTTGAGCGAGGGTGTCTCTCGGTGCATTACCGTAGTGTCTGCTACGAAGGTGAGGAGGTGCAGGCGACGCTGCTAGCCTCTTCGGCCGAACAGCCCGAGTGTCAGGTACAGATGCTCAAGCGCGACGGCACCGAGGTGCTGCGCGGCACCGCATCCATCGTTGAGAGCCCGACAGCCCTCGACATCCGCCTCCGCGAGCTCAAGCCGCTGGCTGATCCCGTGATCCTGCGCGACGTCAAGGTGGCGCAGACGAGCAAGCGCCAGACGGTGCGGATGGCGTTCGACCAGAACATGGGCGACCTCTATCCGTTCTCCCTTCGGCAGAAGCTCGCCCTCATCACCGAGAACTCGCAATACTACTCGACCGCAGACAATCCATGGGGCAAGCCCATCATCCCGATGGAGATGCTCAGCGTGCTGTTCCAGTACCGCTCCAAGGACGATCCGCTGCCGGCCAAGGGCCCTGCCGTCGGCCTGTTCGCCGACCAGGAGATCCGCCTGGTGAAGGGCCCGCTGCTCGTCGACGAGGAGTACGAAGTCGAGCGCGAGGTGGTCGCACTCTCCGGCAGCCGCCGCACCGAAAGCGCCTGGGTCAAGACGCGCGTGTTCGCCAAGGCGGGCACGTTGGTGGCCACGATGTTGCTGAACATGGCGACGCTGAAGGACTCGTATGCGCCGTACGAGGAGGAGTATCGGCGGCTGTACGGGGCCGGGCGGTAGTCTCCTCGTCATCCCGCGGCGACGCGGAGCGTCGAGCCCGGGATGGCCGCACCGCATGAGGTGAAATGGATTCCAGGCTCGCGCTGCGCGCCCCGGAATGACGGAAGATGCCGCTCATCCTCTAGGCAAATGCACGTCGCAAAAGCCGTCGCACAGGGAATAAGCAGGCGATCGCATTCTACGCAAGTTTTTGAGTACACTACGAATTCTGTCGTCGCCCGCGCCCGACTGCAATTGTACACAATGGCACGGCGCTTGCAGAACTCCTGGCCAAGAGAGTTCTCGCGGGGCCTGCGTCATGTTGAACTCAGCCAATCCGACAAAGGGCGTCGTCAGCGCCGAGCCCGAGCCGATCGCGCTCGACTGGCCGGCCACGGCGCTTCTCATCATCGACATGCAGCGCGACTTCATGGAGCCCGGCGGCTTCGGCGAAACGCTCGGCAACGACGTCAGCCAGCTTGCACGCGCGGTGAAGCCGATCGGCGCGGTGCTGACGGCGGCGCGCGACATCGGCATGCTGGTGATCCACACGCGCGAGGGGCATCTGCCCGATCTCTCCGACGCGCCGCCGGCAAAGATCGAACGCGGCGCGCCGAGCCTTCGTATCGGCGATCCCGGTCCGATGGGACGAATCCTCATTCGCGGTGAGGCCGGCCACGACGTCATTCCCGAGCTCTATCCGCTCGACAGCGAAATCGTGATCGACAAGCCGGGCAAGGGCGCCTTCTACGCCACCGAGCTCGGCGATGTCCTGGAGAATTACGGTATCGAAAATCTCTTGGTGTGCGGCGTCACGACAGAAGTTTGCGTCAACACCACCGTGCGCGAGGCCAATGACCGCGGCTATCGCTGCGTCGTCGTGTCCGATGGCTGCGCATCCTACTTCCCCGAATTTCACGAGATGGGCCTGAACATGATCAAGGCCCAGGGCGGCATCTTCGGCTGGGTCGCAAGCTCAGCCGCAGTCTTGGAGGCGATGAAGAGTTCGAACACATTGGGGGTAACATCATGAGCAAATTGACGGGGACGGCCGGCAAGTCTGAGATCAATACGTCCGAGTTCAAGCTGGCGCTATGGACATCGGGCGACTGGAACGCGTTTTTCGGCTTCGGCACCAACATCCTCGTCAACATGCTGGTGCTCACGGGCCTGCTTCGCTTCGTGTTGAAGATGCCTGATGGTCTCGTGTTCGGGCGCATCCTGCCCGCGCTCGGGCTGATGATGTGCCTCTCCACCTTCTACTATGCGTATCTCGCCTATCGCCTCGCGCAGAAGACCGGCCGCAACGACGTCTGCGCGCTGCCGTCCGGCGTCAGCGTGCCGCACATGTTCATCGTCACTTTCGTGATCATGCTTCCGATCACGCTGAAGACCGGCGATCCTCTCAAGGGCTGGTCGGCGGGTCTCGTCTGGGTGTTCTTCCAGAGCTTCATTCTCATGATCGGCGGCTTCATCGCGCCGTTCATCCGCAGGATCACGCCGCGCGCGGCGCTACTCGGCACGCTTGCCGGCGTCTCCATCACCTTCATCTCGATGCGGCCGGCGCTGGAAATGTACATGACGCCGCAGATCGGTCTCGTCTGCTTCGCCATCATCCTGGTGAGCTGGTTCGGCGGGGTGAAATATTGGCGCGGCGTTCCCGCAGGCCTCGTCGCGATCGCGGCCGGCATGATCATCGCCTGGGGCTCGAACCTGTTCGGGCTCGGTCTCGGCGGCCTGAGCCTCAAAGGTGTCGGCGCGGCCTTTGCCAATTTCGGCTTTTCTGTGCCGATCCCGGCAGTAAACCACGTCTTCTCCGGCTTCGAATTCCTGGGCATCATCCTCGTCACCGCCATTCCGTTCGGCATCTATGACCTCGTCGAGGCCATGGACAATGTCGAGAGCGCGGAAGCGGCCGGCGACGAATATCCGACCACGCGCGTGCTCACCGCTGACGGCGTCGTCAGCCTGATCGGCTGCCTGATGGGCAATCCCTTCATCAACGCCGTCTATATCGGCCATCCCGGCTGGAAGGCGATGGGCGGTCGGATCGGTTACTCGGCGGCGACCGGCGTCATGGTGGTCGTGCTGTCCTGGTTCGGCATCATCTCGGTGCTGCTGGCACTCGTGCCTGTCGTCGCGATCTCGCCGATCTTGCTCTACATCGGCATGCTGATCGGGGCGCAGGCATTCCAGACGACACCGGTCAAGCACGCGCCCGCCATCGTGCTGGCGCTGACGCCGCATCTCGCCGCCTGGGCCAAGCTCCAGATCGACACGATGCTCGGCTCCACCATGAACGCGGCGGCAACCGTCGGCGGCTTGGCGGCCGACAAGGCCGATGCGGTCAAAGCCGCCGCGATCGCCGCGCTGCCGCAGCAGGGCGTGTTCTACCACGGTCTTGAGGTGATGGGCGGCGGCTCCATCCTCGGCGGCCTCATCCTCGGCGCCATCGGCGTCTTCATCATCGAGCGCGATTTCGAGAAGGCGTCCGCCTTTGCGCTGGTCGGGGCGGTGCTGACCTATTTCGGCTTCATGCACGGCGAAGCCGTCGGCATTGGCGGCGGCTTTGGCGTGACGCCCGCGGTCGCCCTGGCCTACGCCGTGATGGCCGCTGGGCTGTTCGCCGCCGGCAAGCTCGGCGCCAGCGAGCCCTACGCCGCACATCCGGAGATGTCCGCCGCGCCGGCGGAGTAGGCGCAGCTTTCGATACGACGGAACGGTCGAGCGGATGGCTCGGCCGTTTAGGCTCAGGGACGTACGGCCGGCGTCTCCATTGGCAGGCCATGCGCCCGCGACATCAGATAGAGTTCGAGCGCGACCAGCTCGGGCGATCCGTAGTCATAGGCCTGGGCACGGACGCCGCTCATGCAGCTGCGCAGCCGCCGCTCCAGCGAGCCCAGTGTCTGCCATTCCAGCCGATAGAGCGGATAGCCGGTCGGTTGCGCTTGCGTGATCGGCGCGCCGGCGAGGCGCTTGTCGAAATTGTCGTCGTGGCAGTTGGTGCAGGCGAGGTTGAGCTGTCCCTCACGCTGCATGTACAGCGCGCGGCCCTGCTCGACAAAGGGTTTGGCTTGCGGATCGTCACCGGCCGTGATCGGGGTGCCGCGCGACTGATGGGCGATGAAGGCGGACAATGCGAGCAGATCGCGGCTCTCATAGGGCAGCGGCGTCGCCTGCTGATGATTGGCGCGGCAGAGATTGATCCGCTGATCGAGCGTGACGGGGCGGCCGAGGGCCTTGTCGAAGGCGGGATAGCGCGCCGCGACGCCTTTCATGCTGCTGCGCGCATCGCCATGACAATCCGTGCAGGATTTGGCGGCGCTGCCGGTCTTCTTCGCCCACAGCGCTTCGCCGTCGAGCACGAACAGCATGCCGGGATTGCTGGTGTCGTCGTCCTGCATGGCGCGCGTGTCCGGACCCATGAAGGCATAGCCGGAACGGCGTGCATCGGGCGGGATTTCGCCCGCGAGCAGGGCAGGCGCCGCGGCAAACAATGCTACCGCGGCTATCGCGCGCCAAGACATCATTCGACCGTGATCGATGCCGAAGCAGCGGAGGAATAGCCGTTGTCGCCGATCCACTCGAACTCGAACTTGCCGCTTTCCTTGACGACCGCGAAAAACGACAAATACGGGTTCGCAGCGATAGCCGGAAACAGATCGGCGCGAAAAATCTCAGCGCCGTTGTAACGGCAGGTGAAGCTCGTGATGATGTTGCGCGGCACCAGATTGCCGTCGGCGGTGTGGCGGAAGCCGGTCTCCATGATGTGCGAGGTCAGCGTGCGGATCTCGACGATGTCGCCGCGTTTGGCCTTCGAGGGGACGTTGATGAGGGCAGCCATCAGTTCATCTCCTCGGTGCAGGCGGCCAGTGTCACGACGACGTCGGCGGCAATTTGCCAGAACGTGTCGTCGGAGAGACGCGCGATCGCAACCACCTTCTGGGTGTCGGCGAGCCGAATCCGTGTCGAGACCTGGGCACGGCCGGAGGCAGGGCCGAAATAGAAATTGCCGATGTTCGGCTGCGGGTTCTTCTCGTTGAAGACGTGGATGCTCTTGACGTGGTCATCGGCCGTCATCGGGCTTGCGACGCTCACCGTCATCGGCACGGTGTTGCCGTTCTCGACCAGCGGCGGAATATCTAGCTTGATCCTGCCGGTGTGAATCTGCGCTTCGCCGACCACGTTGCGGATCGCCGCGTTGAGCATCGCCGGTGTCGCCTCGAGCGGCCGCAGCGTGACGATCGGGATCGTCCCGGCGACTGTCGCGCCTCCGGCGAGGCTCAGGAATTGTCGTCGCGTGGTCGGCATGAACCTAGTCCCGAAGTGTTGCAAGAAAGGCCACGATGTCCTCGATCTCCGCAGCCGACAAGATCGGCTTGCCGGCCAAGTTACGTCCGACGCGGACGAAGCCGTCGTTGCGATAGTAGGATGGCATGATGGTGTCCGGATTGAAGCGCGAGGCATCGACCAGTCGAAGTCGCAACTGGCTCACCGACCACCGGTTCCCGGCGCCGGAGAGATCAGGCGCAAGGTCGCCCTGGAACCGCGTTTCCGGAAATGGGCCGGAATGGCAGAGGATGCAGGTCGTCGTGCGCGCGAGCACCAGCGCGCGGCCGCGCGCGGCATCGCCGGACGAGCCTGTGAGTGATGCAGGAATGCCGTCGCCGATGATTGTGTAGGGCACGAGGTCATCGGCTTTTGAAGGCGAACAGAAGGCGAGGCTTGCGACGACGAGTGCGGCATTCGCAACTCTTGGAAGAGGCGAGTGAGATAGCCGGGCACTCCTCTGACCTCTCCCGCTTGCGGAAGAGGTCGCCGCGCAGCGGCGGGTGAGGGTTCTTTCCTCTCGGGGGCTCTCGCGTGTGGAGACACCCTCTCTCCGACCCTTCCCCACAAGCGCGGGAGGGGGTGCACTTTGGCTGTGGCGGCAGGCTCGTTTCATTATGGCTCTAGCCAAACGTATTCGCCGTGATGGTTTGAAACCAGCGCTCGGCCTCAGCCGCCTCGCGGGCGCGCAGCTCGCGCGGGGCATCGACCGGGCTGGTCGCGACGCCCTCGACCTCGGCGAAGATGTCGCCTTTGGGCTGGTAATTGCCGATGAGCGAGAAGCCGTAGCCGGGTGCGACGGTGTCGTAGCAGATGCCCGTCAACCGCGGCGCCTCCGGCGTGCGGCCCGCGAGCAAAGCGACGATCGCGCCAGCGCATGCCTTGCCCTGAGCGCTCGCAGCCGATGCCGATTTGGGGATGCCGCCGCCGAGGCAGGCATCGCCAATGACGTGGATGTTCGGAACGAGTTTCGACTCGAAGGTGACGGGATCGATCGGGCACCAGCCGGTCGTGTCCGCGGTGCCCGCGATCCCGGCAATGCGCCCCGCGCGCTGCGGCGGGATGACATTGGCGACATCAGGGGTGTAGTTGCCGAACTCCGTGAGGATGGTTCTCGTCGCGGGATCGACCGAGGTGACGCGGCCGCCTTGCGATAGCGCGATGCGCTCGATCATGTCGCCATAGAGCTCTTTCCACGCCTTCTCGAACAGCCGCTGCTGCGAGAAACTGTCCTTGGCATCGAGGATCAGAACCTTCGAGCGCGGCTTCTTCGTCTTCAGGTAATGCGCGATCAGGCTTGCGCGCTCGTAAGGTGCTGGCGGGCAACGGGAAGGATTGGCCGGGATTGCAATGGCGACCGTGCCGCCGTCCGCCATCGCTTCCAATTGCCTGCGCAGCAAAAGCGTCTGCGCACCGGCTTTCCAAGCGTGCGGCATCGTCTCCGACGCGGCGGCGTCGTAGCCAGGCAGGGCTTCGGGATGGAAGTCGATGCCGGGCGAGAGCACGAGCCGGTCATAACCAAACGCGGTACCGCCGTCCGTCGTCATCCTACGCTTTTGCGTGTCGATGCTCGTCACAGCCTGAGCGACGATGCTGATGCCCTCGGCCGCGAGCTTGTCGTAGCCGAACTGCTGCGCCTCGATCTCGCGCAGGCCGGCGATCACCTCATTGCTGAAGGGGCAGGAGATGTAGGTCTTGTTCGGCTCGATCAGGGTGACCGGCAATTTTGCATCGGCGCGCTTGAGCGCGCGGGCGCAAGCGGCGCCGCCAAAGCCGCCGCCGATCACGACGATCTGACCCATCGATCGGGCGCGCAGGATCGAAGGTGCGGCGAGCGATGTGGCCGCGACGGCGATGCCGAGGGCGGCACTCCGCCGTGTCACCGGCGTATTCATGAGACTTGTCCGGAAAATGCAGCGGCGGCCGGCGTGGCCGCCGCAGCTCTTCTTACGCGAAGGTGATGTTCTGATCGCGCAGCGGCACCGAACGGATGCGTTTGCCGGTTGCGGCGAAGTACGCATTGAGCACCGCCGGCGCCGCGACGCCGATGGTCGGCTCACCGACACCGCCCCAGAACCCGCCGCTCGGCACCATCACCGTCTCCACTTTCGGCATCTCGCTGATACGCATCGAGTTGTAGGTGTCGAAGTTGGTCTGCTCGATCTTGCCGTCCTTGACGGTGCAGCCGCCATAGAACAGCGCGGAGAGGCCATAGACGAAGGAGCCGGCAACCTGTCGCTCCACCTGCGCCGGATTGACGACGTAGCCGGGATCAGTGGAGGCGACGATGCGATGCACCTTGATCTTGCTGCCGTCGACCACGGAGATCTCGGCGGCGCCGGCGACATAGCTGCCATAGCCCATGACCTGCGCGATGCCGCGATAGACGCCCTGCGGCGCCGGCGTGGTCCAGCCGATCTTCTCGGCAACCGCATTGAGCACCGCGAGGTGCTTGGGGTGGTTGCCCATCAGCTTGCGGCGGAATTCGAGCGGGTCCTGGCCTGCGGCCTGGGCCAGCTCGTCCATGAAGCACTCCATGTAGATTGCATTGTGATTGACGTTGACCCCGCGCCAGAAGCCCGGCGGAACGTGCGGGTTGCGCATCGCATGCTCGATCAACAGGTTCGGCACCGAATAGCCGAACGCAGCCTCGCCCGATTGGGCGACGCCCTGGAACGCCGCCGGATCCATGCCGTTCTGCAGCGCTTCGGGGCGCAGCGAGAACAGGATCGACTGCCCGGACAGGCGGTAGTGCAGCGCGATCAGATTGTTCTTGGCATCGAAGGCGCCGGTCATCTTGCACTGCGTGACCGGGTGATACTTGCCGTGCGCCATGTCCTCTTCGCGCGACCACAATAGCTTGATCGGCGTGCCCGGCATCTGCTTGGCGATCATGACGGCCTGGCGAACATAGTCGGTCTGGCCGCGCCGGCCGAAGCCGCCGCCGAGCATCACTTTGTGGACGTCGCACTTCTCGGCCGGCAGGCCGGACGCCTCCAGCACTGCCGCGAAGGCCGCCTCTCCATTCTGCGTGCCGCACCAGACCTCGCACTTGTCCGCCGTGTAGAGCGCGGTGGCGTTCATCGGCTCCATGGTGGCGTGGTTCTGGTAGGGATAGCTGTAGACGGCCTCGACCTTCTTTGCGGCCCCGGCGATCGCGGCTTTCGCGTCGCCGTTCTTGTTGCCGACATAGGCCGGCTGCGCATCGTCGAGCCCCTCGGCCAGCCACTTCGCAATCGACTCGCTGGAGACCTTGGCGTTGTCGCCCTCGTCCCAGGTGATCGGCAGTGCCTCCAGCGCGGTCTTGGCGTGCCACCAGGTGTCGGCAACGACGGCGACCGCGGTGTCGCCGACCGTGACGACCTTTTTGACGCCCTTCATGCCGGCGACCTTGGCCTCGTCATAGCTCTTCAGCTTGCCGCCGAACACCGGGCAGTCCTTGATCGCGGCGTTCAGCATGCCCGGCAGCTTGACATCGATGCCGTAGACCATGGCGCCGGTGGTCTTGTCGACGGTGTCGAGCCGCTTCACGCCCTTGCCGATCAGCTTCCAGTCCTTGGGATCCTTCAGCTTGACGTCCGCCGGCGGCGTCAGCTTCGCCGCGGCCTCGGCGACCTTGCCGTAGGTCGTGGTCCGGCCCGAGGGCGTATGGGTGATGACGCTGTTCGCGGCCGTGCATTCGGAGGCCGGCACCTTCCATGCGTCGGCGGCGGCTTGGATCAGCATCACGCGCGCGGTGGCGCCGCCCTTGCGGACATAGTCCTGCGAGGAGCGGATGCCGCGGCTGCCGCCGGTGGAGAAATCGCCCCAGACGCGCTTGCGGGCCACGCTCTGGCCGGGGGTCGGATATTCGGTCGTGACCTTGGTCCAGTCGCATTCGAGCTCCTCGGCGACGAGCTGCGCAAGGCCGGTGAGCGAGCCCTGGCCCATCTCGGAGCGGGCGATGCGAATCACCACGGTGTCGTCGGGCCTGACCACCACCCAGGCGCCGATCTCGGGCGAGCCGTCGGCGGCGCGGACCACGGCAGGGCCGCCGAAGGGGATGTCGAGGCCGATTGCCAAGCCGGCGCCCAGGGTGGCGCTTCCGATCACGAAGGCGCGGCGGTTCATTTGGAGCGAGACGTGCTTGTTCATGGGGCGGCTCCTTTAAGCGCTTGCGATCGTGTGGATCGCCTCGCGCACCTGCTGGAAGGTGCCGCAGCGGCAGATATTGGTGATGGCCTCGTCGATGTCGGCGTCGGTCGGCTTCGGCTTCTCGTTCAAGAGGGCCGCCACCGCCATGATCATGCCGCTCTGGCAATAGCCGCATTGCGGCACGTCCTGAGCGATCCAGGCCTCCTGCACCTTGTGCAGCGAATCCCCGGATGCGAGCCCTTCGATGGTGGTGATCTTCTTGCCCTCGGCCTCACTGACCGAAAGGCCGCAGGAGCGCATCGCTACGCCGTCGATGTGAACCGTGCAGGCGCCGCATTGTGCAATGCCGCAACCGTATTTGGTGCCGGTCAGGCCGGCGTTCTCGCGGATCGCCCAGAGCAGCGGCGTATCCGGCTCGACGTCGAGGGTGAGGGTTTTTCCGTTGATTGTTAGGTTTGCCATCGCAGTCCCCTGATTGGCCCAATCCACCGATTGAACTCAGGGGCGCAATGTGTCCGGCAAACTGGAACTGTTCAAATCAACAGTCCGAGGGGTGGCTGGAATGCATTGCGTCGCTCTTGGGGGATGGACCGGCGCGTTGTTTTGCCTCATCCCTTGTCGAGCGATTCGGGTTGACGTCTTTTCGTGGGCGCCAATCCGCGGCTTGAAGCGACGTCCGGGGCGGATTGCCGCGCAGAGGCCACAGTTTGTCCTTTTTGCCGGGGTGCAAGATGAGGGCACTTTGGTACACTGCCCCGCCGCCAACAGGAGTTCCATGAACGTGCCGAGTCCCTGCAACGTACTGATGCTCTACCCGCTGTTCTCGGCAGAGTCCTTCTGGAGCTTTGGCGAATCCTGCAAAGTGATGGGCGTCAAGCGTCCCGCCGCCCCTTTGGGCCTGATCACCGTTGCCGCGATGTTGCCCCAGAGCTGGACGGTCCGGCTGATCGATTGCAACACGGCACCGCTCGGCGACGAGGATCTTGCCTGGGCCGACGTCGTCTTCACCGGCGGAATGTTGCCGCAGCAGGCCGACACGCTGCGCCTGATCGAGCTCTGCCGCGCGGCTGGCAAGCCGGTGGTGGTCGGCGGCCCCGATCCCACCTCGAGCCCCCACATCTATGAGCGGGCCGATTTCCAGGTGCTCGGCGAGGCCGAGAGCGTCATCGACCAATTCATCGCGGCCTGGGAAAGTGGTGCGCGGTCCGGCGTCTTCACCGCGCCGAAATTCCAGGCCGACGTCACCAAGACGCCGGTGCCGCGTTTCGACCTGCTCAATTTCGAGGACTATCTCTATCTCGGTGTCCAGTATTCGCGCGGCTGTCCCTTCACCTGCGAATTCTGCGACATCATCGAGCTCTATGGGCGCGTGCCGCGGACCAAGACGATCGAGCAGATGTTCGTCGAGCTCGAGACGCTTTACAAGATGGGCTACCGCGGCCATCTCGATTTCGTCGATGACAATTTCATCGGCAACAAGAAGTCGCTGCGGCAATTCCTGCCAAGGCTCGCCGAATGGCAGCGTGCGCACGGCTACCCCTTCGAATTCTCCACGGAAGCCTCGGTCAACCTCGCCGACGATCCGGAACTCTTGGAGCTGATGGGCGCGGCGAATTTCTTCGGCATCTTCGTCGGCATCGAAAGTCCGGACCCGGCGACGCTTGTCGCGATGCGGAAGAAGCAGAATACGCGGCGCAACATCGCCGAGAGCATCCACAAGATCTACGCCGCCGGCATGCTGGTCACCGCGGGCTTCATCGTCGGCTTCGACAACGAGAGTGTCTCGATGGCGGAGTCCATGATCGAGTTCATCGAGGAGGCGGCGATTCCCGTCGCCATGGTCGGCCTGCTCTATGCCTTGCCGAACACGCAGCTCACGCGCCGGCTCGAGCGCGAAGGCCGGCTGCATCAGGGCCACGACGTGGCGCCGACCATCGGCGCCGATCAGTGCACGGCCGGCATCAACTTCGATCCGGTCCGCCCGCTGCGCGACATCCTGTTGGACTACAAGCGGGTGCTGGAGCACATCTACAGCCCGGCGGCCTATGCAGCGCGCGTCGATCGTTTGATGACACTGCTCGACCGTTCCCGGCAGCGCGCCGAGCTCGCCGAAGGAGACATCCGCGCCAGGCTCGGGGCGATGGAGACGGTGCACAAGGTGGTCACCGCCCTTCCCGAGGCGCGGGGGCCGCTCTGGCAGACCTTCATGAACTGCGCCAAGCGCGACACGTCATCGGCGCGCATCGCCGTGCAGATGATCGCGGCCTATGCGCATCTCGGACCGTTCTCGCGCAAGGTCATCGCGGCCATCGACGCGCGCTTGGCTGCGCTCGATAACGAGACCGTCACTCCGGCGGCTGTCGGCGTGACGGCGGCCTGACGGCTTACTTCACTGCAAGCCGCAAGAAGCTCATCACGCTGCCGAGCGCCGCAAAGCCGGCGCCGAGCGCCAGCGCCAGTGTCGCACCGTCATGTCCGGCCAGCGCGAAGCACAAGGCAGCGAGCGCGGCCCCGGTGGTTTGTCCCGTCAGGCGCGCGGTCGCGACGATGCCGGAGGCGCTGCCGCTGCGATGCGGTGGCGCGCTCGACATCACCGCCTTCATGTTCGGCGCCTGGAAGAAGCCGAACCCCAAGCCGCAGATCACCATCCGCCAGATGATGTCGGCGATGGCGGGTTTGGCCGGAAGCGTCGCGAGCAGCGCCATGCCGAGGCCGAGCAGCACCAGCCCAATGCCGCCGAGCAGGCCGACCGCGTGACGGTCCGACAGGCGGCCTGCGATCGGCGCCATGATGCCGACCACCAGCGGCCATGGCGTCATGAAGAATCCGGTTTCGACCTGCGAGCGGCCGAGCACGTCCTCGAAATAGAACGGCAGCGAGACGAAAGCGAGGCCCTGGACCGCGAAGGAGCACACCGCGGTCGCCGCCGACAGCGCGAACATCGGACGGCTGAACAGGTCGATCGGCAGCATCGGCGCGGGATGCTCGGCATGGCGCCGCGTCAGGATGAAGCCGAGCGCGAGGGCCGTGACCAGCTCAACGCCCACGACGATCGGCGACAGGTTGTGCGCTGCGCTGCCAATGCCGGTGATGAACAGGCCGAGGCAGGCGGCGGCGAGGATCGCGCCGAGAAAGTCGAAGCCGTGATCGGCGCGCGGCGTCTTCGGCAGCATCGCAAAGCCGATGCCGATGGCGATGAGGCCGAACGGGATGTTGACGGCGAACAGCCAGGGCCACGGGCCGAGCGCCAGGATCGCGGAGGCGATCGAGGGCCCGAAGGTAAAGGCGGTCGCGACCACCAGCGCGTTGTGGCCGAAGCCGCGGCCGAGCATCCGCCCCGGATAGACGAAGCGCACCAGCGCGGTGTTGACGCTCATGATGCCGCTCGCGCCCAATCCTTGCAGCGTGCGCGCGACCAGGAGGCTCTCCAGCGACCATGCCACCGCACAGAGCAGCGAGGCGATGGTGAACAGGATAAGGCCGCCGAGATAGATGCGCTGATGCCCGACGATCTCGCCGAGCGCTCCGAGCGGCAGCAGCGTCGCCACCAGTGCGATCTGGTAGACGTTGACCACCCAGACCGACTGCTCCGGGCTGACATGCAGATCGGCGGCGATGGCAGGCAGGGCGATGTTGGCGATCGCGGTGTCGAGCGAAGCCATCGCCAGCGCGGTGAAGATCGCGGCAATCGCCCAGCGCCGTTGCGCGGCCGGAACGCCGTCGGCGATCGGCGGAGCGGGTTCGCGCGCGGCGGCAGGTAACGTGATTGTCATTGAGTTGGCGCGTTGCTCCGGCGGCAGGCTATGCCTGTACTACGGCTCGGCGGCCGGCCACAGGCTTATGCGTGCATGCTGTGTATGCGCCGATGCCGCACGCGCCGCGGAGGGCGAGCGCGCCGCTTCGCCTGCTTTCGGTGCTGGTCACGACGTTCAAAGCAAAAGTCGAAAAACAACCCCATGCACAGTAGAAGAGCCCTTGATCTATAAGGGAATTTTCCAACTGCCTTGCGATGACATTCGCGGCCGCGATCAAGTTGACGCGTCGGGCAAAACACTGGCAGGATGAAATCGTGGCAGGACGCTCGGAAGGACCAGCATGCGCGCGTCGACGCTGCATAGTCGTCGCGGCCACGCCCAGAGCCGTCGCCCCTAACGCACGTCCGTCACGGTCTGATCGACCACCGATGGCGGGCTTGCGACTGTCGACTCGCCGCTACTGCCAAAATCGGCGCCGCATCGGCCAGATACCAGTGACTTTTGAACGTCTGCGGCTTCGTCTTTCCTCGGCCTTTTCCAGTCGGGTACGCAGGTTCTGGAGCTCTGCCAATTGAGAGCTGAGTGACGAGACACGCTGACGCAGAACCACCATACGGTCGCACACCTGGCCACGAGTACTCATGACGCGCCCCTAAACTGTGACTATTAAACAATGATCGACGTCGGGCGAAAACAAAATGGGCTCAACCTACAGGTTTAGTTAAATGACGGTTAGCACAGGTTCATTGAAAAAATATGAAATAGCCGACACGGCAGGAGACGTGGCCCGACCGCGGTCCGGGGACACGGCAAGGGTCAAACCGCCGCTGGATCGTGATTTCGAGCGAGAGCCCAAGTCGCTTCCGAATTCGTCTGCGGGAAACCGCCGCTAGAGTAGAAGCCCCAGCGCCAACCAGGTTGCAACAGACAAGCAGACGCCAATTCCTAAGTACGGCAATGCAATGCGCATCGGTCACTCCTCGGCTCCGAGACGCGACGAGAACACGGTCAGATACGCATATTCGCGGCGCCGAGCCTATATTCCATGCGATGTACGGGCTTTGTCATGTCACCGCAGGAACGCAGCGTGCCTGGCTGAAATCCGGTGTGATCAGGCGTGACTGCTTACCGAGTGCGGGTGAATTGCGATGTAGCGTCATCGAGGCTTTAGCGGGGGTGGGCGGGTGAGCTGGACCGTCGGCTGAACCACCGCTGTTCCCCGCTCTTATTTTGACGCCCGCCCTGATTTAAAATACTAATTCAATTTTATTAAAAATTGTGATTTAATTTAGAAAACGATACGTTGTAAACGTTGGCGCCACATCCTGCACGAACCCGCAATTGCGAGGGAGGGGCACGTGGCTATTCTATTTGGCGATACGAATGGATCACTCACGGGCCGACAGCACGGCGGAGCCCAGACACTGGTCGGTTCCGATCCGACCAACATGCTGTTCGGAGATGCCGGCGTGGACTTGCGCGACCGCGCGGTCGGCGGCAACGACACCTTGCTGACTTCCGGATCCGGAAGCCTGTTTGGTGATGCGGGCGGAAACATTTCTGATTACGCGCTGGGCGGCAACGACACGTTGTCCGCCGATGTGCCGGCGTCTGCCATCATCCCCGGCGAGACTTTCATTCTGAACATGTACGGTGATGCCGGAGGCAGCATCTCGGATCGGGCCCTTGGTGGCAACGACAGCCTCAATGTCGAACTGCCGCTGGCCTTCACGCCCGGTGTGAGAGTGAATGCCTATGGCGACGCAGGCGAAACATTGGCCGGTCAAGCCCGTGGAGGTGATGATCATTTCGGCGTTTCCGGTGGCGGGCACCAAGCTGTCGCCGTGTATGGAGATGCCGGCGGCAATCTGATCAATCGCGCAGTCGGCGGTAACGACACCTTCGTTGGTCACACCGGACCGGATAGCACTTTTGAGTTCTATGGCGACGCCGGTGGAAGCCTGTTCGGGTATGCCCGCGGCGGAAACGACAGCTTCACCGCGAGCGGATCCGAGTACAACAATCATCTCTATGGTGATGCCGGAGGCGACATGGCCGGCCATGCAGCCGGTGGTAATGATAGTTTTGCTGTGAGCGGGATTAATCCGTTCAACTTCGTCTTTGGCGATGCCGGTGGAAACATGTCCGCTTCCGCCGCCGGCGGAAACGACACGTTCAACGACTCGAGCGATGCGACACTCGCCGATCGCAACGTCTTTGCCGGCGATGCGGGCGGGAACATGTCCGGTCTGGCCCGCGGAGGGGACGACACCTTCAACAAGACCGGTCTTGGCGGGAGCACGTTCTATGGCGATGCCGCGGGTGACATGTCCGATGGCGCCCACGGCGGCAATGACACCTTCCAGGCTTCGGGCACGCAAGACCAAAATGTCTTCTACGGCGATGCCGGCGGCAACATGGGGGATCAGGCCGTCGGCGGCGACGACACCTATATCGGCGGCAACGTCTTTTCCCAGCTCGCCAATCAGGCGTACGGGGATGCGTCGACCATGTCGGGCCACGCGCATGGCGGGAACGACACGCTGGTCGGCGGCGATGATCCCAATCCGCATCCGGCGGGCAGCTACGAGACCACTCTCGTCGGCGATGCCAAGTCGATGTCCGACTACGCAAGCGGCGGCAATGACAAGCTGGTAAGCGGCACCGGAAATGACGACATCTGGGGCGATGCGCAGGTGATGCTCGGCTTCGCCAATGGTGGGAACGATACGTTCGTGTTCAATTTCGACAGCGGCCACGACAGGATCGAGGATTTCGGGCAGGCGCTGTCGAACTTGGGATCCGATCACATCGATGTCTCTGCGCTCGGCATCGCGGATTTCAGTGATCTCAGCATCTCAAAGTTCGATCCCGCAACGCATGAGAGTACGATCACGTTCAGCCCGGGCAACGACGTGGTCGTGCATAGCGAGGAAGCGCTCAGGCCCGAGGACTTCATCTTCGCGCCCCATCAGGACCTGCTAGTGGCCTGAGCCAAGTGTCTCGTTGCTTAGCTGTCGGTCGAGGACGGAGGCAGCATTCATGCCGCCAAGAGGCGGAGCGCATTCCACGGTCTTGTCAGTGGTTCGCGAGCGAAGTTCGAGTGGCAGCTCTCCCATAAAGAGAGGCTTGCTTTGTTCGCCAGAGAGTGCGTGAGCGGGTCGGGGCCAGGCCGCGGCGACGATTTAATTTGACTTTTGCGCATGAGCAAAATTATATGGATTTAAGTTAATTTATCTATTTAATTTGAGCGCCTTGCCGCGGCGCAGCATCACTATCTACGCGTGTTCTGATGGGTACCGAAACCATGCGCACAGGCCAAGTGATCGCTCCATTGGAGTTGCACTTGAGAGAGGCGTGATCCATGCGCCGATCAATCGATACTGCACCGAGGGGGCGAGAGAACACTCGGATAGAAGACGCGGCGGGGGCTGTTGAGGTCGGTCACCGGTTGCCCGAGGCGGGTAGATGGGTCGCGAAGGACGGCTCGCCGATCTGCTTGTCACCGACTCATTGGTGTCCCGAGACCGAGGATGTCGATCCCGTGGAGGCAAAATCGGGCAGTTCGCTCGTTGCGGCTGTCGTTCTGGTCCCCCTCATCTTCGTTGGGGCGGCCCTGCTCGGTGCGTTCGACCCGTTCAAGGCACAGACGATTCCGGAAATGACGCGCATCGACCGCGAGAGCGCCGCCGACCTCGACCGGCGGCCTGAAATCGCGAGCGGATCGCTAGCACTCCTTCAAGGCGAAGCGACGGGGGCCCTGATGCAGGCGATGCCGGCAAGCACGGTGGGACCTCGACAAGGGCTCGACGCAGACGCTCCGCGCAACGACGCACTCTCCGGTGAGCTGGCCGGCGCGCGCAAGGAGCTTGATGAGGCGATCCAGCACACGCACACAGCGGAAATGGCTGCGGAGGAGCTGCGGCAGTCTCTTCAACAGGAGCAAGCCCGCAGCGCCGCGGTCGCGAACGAACTTGCCGGAACCCGCCGCGAAATCGAAACCCGAATCGCACAGGCGCGCAACGCGGACGAGGTGGCCGCGCAGCAGAGAGATGCGGCGGCGCGGGAGATCGCTGAACTGCGGTGGTCCCTGCAGCAGGAGCAGGAAAAGAGCGCCGTCCTGGCGAAGCAGGTGAGCGCCGCGCAGGCAGCAACGGCAAGCGCTGAGCAAGAGCGCTACGAGGCGCAGTCGCGCGCCGCGGCACTCGCAAGCGAACTTGCCGGCATACCTCGCGGATCGCGTACGGCCGACGGTGCGGCGGCGGAGCAAAGCGAAGCGGCCGGACGGGAGATCGCGGAACTGCGGCAGTCGCTGCAGCAGGAGCGCGAAAGGAACGCAGCCCTCGTGCAGCAGGCGGACGCCGCGCGTTCGACGGCGATGAACGCCGAGCAACAACGTCGTTCCCTCGAAGAGGCCAAGGCTGCCGCGCTGGAGGGCAAACTTGCGGAAGCGCGCCGGGACATCGAAATCCTGAACGGGCAATTGCGCGAGGCGAACGATGCGGTCTCGCAGCAGAGACAGGCCGCGAACCGAGAGATTGCCGAACTGCGGCAGTCGCTGCAACAGGAGCGGAGCAGGACCGAAGCCAGGCAGAGAGACCTCGCCTCGATATCGCGCCGCACCGATGAGCGCGCCCCGATAGAGCAAAGAAACGTTGGCCCAATTTCGCCGACGGCGCAGAACGTGATCGCAGCGGAGCCGCCGATGAGTCCAGGGCAAGACGAGGTGGAGGCCCGATTGATCCCGCGTGCCAGAGCGTTGCTCGATCAGGGCAACATTGGCGCAGCGCGGATTGTACTCGAGCTCGCTGCCGAGAAGAACATTGCGCAGGCAATCTTCATGCTGGCGGAGACATATGATCCGGCGGTTCTGTCCGCCTGGGGTGCCTATGGAACGCGCGGCGAGGCGGCTAAGGCGCGAGAGCTCTACGCGAAGGCACAGAGGAGCGGTATTCGCGGAGCCAAGGAACGACTGGACGCATTGCATCACTGAAAGTGGGCTTTTGCGTTTTGGCTGGAACGAGTGGTTGCGGTGGGTCATCCGGAAAGAAACAACATGAACAAGGTGCCAAAGTCGCTCTCGTCGCTCCTGCTGGCCGCGCTGGTGCCGATTGCCATGCTGCTTCAACCGGCTTGCCTGGAAGCACAAACCGCAAGAACCGCCAAGACGGATGCACAAATAGTCCGACGGCCGCTCTCTCAGGAGAGCGAAAAGCAGCGGATGAACGCCTGGACAGTCGGGCTCGCCGGCGGGCTGCTCGAGGGCGCGCCGATCCGCCTTGCGGCGGAAATGGCCCGTGTCGTCGATGACGGAGCAGAGCTGCATCTCCTGCCGATCGTCACCCGAGGCGCCACCGACAATCTGAATGCGCTGCTCTATTTGCGTGGTGTCGATACAGCCATCATCAATTCCGACGCGCTGGACGAGTACAAGCTTCAGGTTCCGCAGATCCAAAGCCGCATCACCTACTTGCTCAATCTGTTCCCGTCCGAGTTGCACATTTTCGTGCGACCGGAAATCACGAGCCTGCAAGATCTTGCCGGCAAGAAGGTGAACTTCAACACGCTGGGCACCGCAGCCGCCTATTCTGGACCGCTGATCTTCAGCCGTCTCGGCATCGACGTCGACAAGACGTTCATTCCGCATCAGGTGGCCTTGGAACAGATGCGCAAAGGCGAGATGTCGGCCGTCGTGTTCATCACATCGAAACCCGTCGACGCCTTCGTACGGGGCCGCTGGGAGGCTGGATTCAAGTTCCTCCCGGTCCACTACGACAGGCAGTTCGAGGACTATTATCTGCCGGCGACCTTGGACGCCAACGAGTATCCCAATCTGATCAAGCCAGGTGAGCGGGTCTCGACCATCGCGGTGCCGACGGCGCTGGTTGCGTTCAACTGGCCGCCGCGCTCAAATCACTATCAACGCGTGGCGCGCCTCGTCGAGTACCTGTTCTCGCGAATTGACCGCCTGCAGGGACCCGGTTTCGATCCGAAATGGCAGTCGATCAATCTCGCGGCATCCGTCCCCGGGCTCACCCGCTTCCAAGCCGCGCAGGAATGGCTGGATCGCAAGGCGCGCAGCGTACAGGCGAGGCCATGAAGAGTGCCGCTCCTCCGCTAGCCGTCGCCTTGAACGTAGCCTGCGGAATCGCTTACGCGCAAAACACGAGCGATCCCATGGAAACACTTCGGGCTTGTTCGGCGACGGAGGGGCAAGCCCGGCTGGAATGTCCGCAAGATCTGTCAGGCAAGCTTCCGCCGCCCGGGCGCCGGGCGTCAGACGGTGGCTGGCTGATCAGCGAGACCACCTCGCCAGTCGATTATTCACCGGTCGTCACCGCCACCACCTCGTCCGTTGGCAGCTCGGATGGTGGCACGATGCAACTCGCGATCCACTGCCGCAGAGGGCGCACGGAAGTCACGGTCGCCGGACCGGCGCTGTCACGGAGCGCCAACGAATACGTCATCTCCTTTCGGCTGAATGCGGACACGCCAATGCAATTGACGGCAGCGTCGCCGTCATTCGGCTCCGGCGTCGCTTTCGGCGGCGACGTCGTAAAGTTGCTGAGCTCGCTACCCGAGGATGGTCACATCGTTGTGCGCCTTTTCACCCGCACTGGTCCGGCGCAAGACGGACAATTCCTGCTCAGCGGATTCGAAAACGTGCGCAAGAAAATGGCGGTTGCATGCAAATGGCCACATAGCGTCGCCAGACCAGCAAGGTGATGGTCAGGGAAGGGGAGACACGAGATGAACAATCCAAAGTTGGCGGTGGCAGTCATCAGCGGCCTGGCGATGCTGCTTCTGGTCGAACCGAGCGCGCAGGCGCAGCAGGACAACCGGTTGATCCCGCAGTCGAGCGCGACGAGCCAAGCGAGCCGTCCGAAGCATTCGGTCCAGAAGCAGGCGAGCAAGCCGGGGCAGACTCACACGAGCAAGCAAATCACCGCGACAAGGGCGGCGCTGGCTCAGGCGACGAAACCCGAGATCGACAAAAAGCCGCATCAGCTCATATTGCAGGTCAATTCCAACGACCCTGCGATGATGAACCTGGTCCTCAACAACGCGACCAACGTCGCCGAATACTACCACGACCTCGGTGAGGCAGTGTCGATCGAGGTCGTCACCTTTGGTCCTGGCCTTCACATGCTGCGCGATGACACTTCGCCGGTAAAGCCGCGCATTGAAGTGCTCGCGATGAGCCATCCCGAAATCTCTTTCAAAGCCTGCGGCAATACCCGGGAAAACATGCGTAAGGCGGAGAACAAGGACATAAGCCTGATTCCACAGGCGACCGTCGTCAAATCTGGCGTCGTTCGCGTCATGGAGCTGCAGGAGCAGGGCTGGAGCTACGTCAAACCGTGAGGTCAGGCGGTAATGCGGCCGTCGGGAGTGCAGCTGGCACAACATGCCGTCCCGAGCGGCCGCTGACGGTCGGACCGACTGTCGGCGGCGTGCCAGCCGGTGGCCAAGAGGCCCCGCCCTAGAACTGATACCTCCGCAAGCCCCCATCCACCGGGATCACCGCGCCCGTGATGTAGCGCGCCACAGGCGAGGCCAGAAACACCGCGAGTGCCGCCAGATCCTCCGGCTCGCCCCAATAGCCGACCGGGATTTCTTCTTCGGCAAAGCGCTCGCGATAATCCGGCGGATAGTTGCGGCGGATCTGTTCGCTCATGATGCGGCCGGGCGGGATGCAGTTGATGGTGATGCCGTGGGCGCCGATCTCGCGTGACAGGCCCTTGGCCCAGGCATGCACGGCGGCCTTGGCGGCGAAGGCGGCATTGAGGCCTTCCGGCTCGGACTTGCCGGTGATGTTGATGATGCGGCCCCATTTGCGTTCGATCATCTGCCGCAGCAACACATGGGCGATGCGGCGGTAGCTTGTGAAGTTGAGCGCGATCGCCTCGTCCCATTTGCCGTCGGGCGCGTCGACGGGGAGGGGACGGCTGCCGCCGGCATTGTTGACGAGGATGTCGACGTGGCCGAACTCCTTCAGCGCGAAGGCCGCAATGTTCTCGGCGGCGCCCTTGGCCATCACGTCCTGCTCGAACGGCGTGATCAATCCGCCTCCGACTTCTTTCACCAGCTCGGCAAGCAGATCGGTGCGGCGCGCCACGCCGACGACACGCACGCCTTCGGCCGCCAGGCCCTTGGCAATGGCGCGGCCGATGCCGATGCTCGCGCCCGTGACGACAGCGGTTTTCGATTTGAGCCCGAGGTCCATGGTCACACGCTCTCTTGGTTGTTGCTTTACTTTTTTGCTGTTCGTTTCCTGCCCTGTCCCGGAGGCTTGCGAATTGCCCGACCGGGACGAGCAGTGGTAACCAAGAGCTCTGGCGAAGGAAACCCGAAAAAGAAGAGGCGTAGAAGATGGTCTGGGATCCGCAGCAATATCTGAAGTTCTCCGGCCATCGGCTCCGGCCCGCCGTCGATCTGTTGATGCGGATTCCGGATTTTGCCCCGCGCGCCATCGCCGATCTCGGCGCCGGCGCAGGCAACGTCACCAAATTGATCAGGGAGCGCTGGCCGGATGCACGTGTGACTGGCGTCGAGGGCTCGGCTGAGATGGTTGCCGCGGGACGGAAGGCCGCGCCTGATGTGGAGTGGTCGCATGAGGATCTCGGCCATTGGCGCCCCACACAGCACTACGACTTGATCTATTCCAATGCCGCACTGCACTGGCTGCCCGATCATGCGGCACTGTTTCCGTCGCTGATGGAGAAGGTGACGCGTGGCGGCATGCTCGCGGTGCAGATGCCGCGCAATTTTCTCGCGCCTTCGCATGTGCTGATCGGCGAGACCGCGCTAGACGGTCCGTGGCGATCCAAGGTGGAGCATCTCGTCACCCCGCCGCCGGTGGAAGGGCCGGCCTTCTATCATGATCTTCTCGCGCCGATGTCGGCCAACATCGACATCTGGGAGACCGAATATCTGCAGGTGCTCGAAGGCGAGAACCCGGTGAAGGAATGGACCAAGGGGACCTGGCTGACGCGCTATCTCGATGTCTTGCAAGGCGATGAGAAAGCGGCGTTCGAAGCCGCCTATGCGATGCGCGTCGCAAAGGCCTATCCGAAGAATGCGGCGGGGCAGACGCTGTTCCCGTTCCGGCGCCTCTTCATGGTCGCCCAGCGCAAAGGCTGATTGCACTGCCGCAATGCGGCATAAGCGCTCGCTCCCTTGGACGCGCGCGGGCACCGGGTTGCGCATGCGGCGGTCGTCAAGTTAGCTTGGCTTCGACAAAATTGGGCTTAGGTCTAGTTGTTCGCGTGGCGGATTGCTGCCACTACTGGCCTGAAAAACAAAAAGAACCCGATTTCAGAGTTGTTGGGAGGTACCTTCATGCGCAAGCTGTTTGCCGCGGTCGCTGCCGCGGCTGTTCTCTTGGCTCCCGCCATTGCCCAAGCCCAGAGTCCTATTGTCATCAAGTTCAGCCACGTCGTCGCCAGCGACACCCCCAAGGGCAAGGGCGCGCTGAAGTTCAAGGAGCTCGCTGAAAAATACACCGACGGCAAGGTCAAGGTCGAAGTCTATCCGAACTCCACGCTCTACAAGGACAAGGAGGAGATCGAGGCGCTGCAGCTCGGTTCGGTGCAGATGCTTGCGCCCTCGACCGCGAAGTTCGCCCCGCTCGGCATCAAGGAGTTCGAGGCGCTCGACTTGCCCTGGCTGTTCAAGGACGACCAGACCTACGCCAACGCGATGAAGGGTACGGTCGGCAAATGGCTGTTCCAGAAGCTCGAGGCCAAGGGCATCACCGGCCTCGCTTATTGGGACAACGGCTTCCACATGGTCTCCGCGAATCGGCCGCTGATGAAGCCGACCGATTTCCAGGGCCTCAAGTTCCGCATCTCCGGTTCGAAGATCGCCGACCAGTATTTCCGCTTGCTGGGATCGATTCCGCAGATCATGGCGTTCTCGGAAGTTTACCAGGCCTTGCAGACCGGCGTGGTCGACGGCTGCGAGAACACGGCGTCGAACTATCTGACGCAGAAGTTCTACGAGGTGCAGAAGGACATCACCGTGTCCTATCACGCGCATCTGCAATACGCCGTGATCGTCAACTCGAAATTCTGGTCCGGCCTGCCGCCTGATATCCGTACCCAGCTCGACAAGGCGATGGCGGAGGCGACCGACTACACCAACTCGATCGCGCGCCAGGAGAACGAGGATGCGCTGGCCGAGATCAAGAAGACCGGCAAGACCAATCTGCATTATCTCACCGACGCCGACCGCAAGGCGTGGCAGGAGGCGTTGCAGCCGACCTACAAATGGGCCAAGGGGCGGGTCGGGCAGGAGGTGCTCGATCTCATTGCCAAGGAACTCGACGTCAAGATGAACTGACGGCTGCGGTCCAATAAGAACACGACCAACGGTCGGGGGTGATCGCTCCCGGCCGTTGCGCTTGAATGATCCAACCCGGGGGGACCAAGTTGCTGCGCTTGCTGAATCGTTTTCTCGATCATCTCGAGGAATGGCTGATTGCGACGATGATCGCGGCTGCGACGTCGCTCATCTTCGTCGCGGTGCTGCATCGCTACGGCGCCGGACTGTCGATCGACATCGCCAGATGGGCGGAAGCCCGCAACCTGGCCTTTCTCGCCGAGTCCGCGCGCGCCGCGTTCGCCTGGCTTGCCTCGCTCGACCTGTCCTGGGCGCAGGAGCTCTGCATCTACATGTTCATCTGGATGGCGAAATTCGGCGCCGCCTACGGCGTGCGGACCGGCATCCATGTCGGCGTCGACGTCCTGGTCAATATCCTCCCGGGCGGATCGCGCCGGCGCGTGATCACCTTCGGCCTTCTCTGCGGCGCGCTGTTCACCGCCATCGTCGCCTATTTCGGCGCCGCGTTCGTCAGTCAGATGTGGCAGACCGGTCAGCAGTCCAACGATCTCGAAGCGCCGATGTGGATGGTGTATCTCACCATCCCGCTCGGCTCCGGCTTGATGTGCTTCCGCTTCCTGCAGGTCGCCTGGTCGTTCTACCGTACCGGCGAGCTGCCGCATCACGACACGGCGGGCGTCGAAGGTGTCGAGGCGGACCCGGTGCATCCGGCCCCGGTGACGTCCAGCCAAGTCGTCCGGGACGAGCGCAGCCCGCTCGGCTGGATCCTGATGCTGCTGCCGGTCTTGATCGTCGCCCTGTGCTTCGCGCATGCAGGTCACGTCATCACGTTGCCGCAGGGGATGCGCGTTCTCATCGTTTTCGCACTGCTGCTCTCGTTGATGCTGACGGGCATGCCGATCTCGATCGCGCTTGGTCTGACCGTGCTCAGCTTCATGTTCACGCTGACCGACGTGCGGACGGAATCGGTGGCGCTGAAGCTGTTCACCGGCATCGAGAATTTCGAGATCATGGCGATCCCGTTCTTCATCCTTGCCGGCAACTTCCTGACCCATGGCGGCGTGGCCCGCCGGATGATCACGTTCGCAACCGCGCTGGTCGGCCATTGGTACGGCGGTCTCGCGCTGTCGGGCGTGGTCGCCTGCGCGCTGTTTGCCGCGATCTCCGGCTCCTCGCCGGCGACCGTGGTGGCGATCGGATCGGTGATCCTGCCCGCGATGGTCGCGCAGGGCTTTCCGAAGCGGTTCGGCGCGGGGGTGATCACGACATCAGGCTCGCTCGGCATTCTCATTCCGCCGTCGATCCCGATGGTTCTCTATGCCGTCTCGACCAACAGTTCGGTCGGCAAGCTCTTCATCGCCGGCATCGTGCCGGGGCTTGCGCTCGCCTCGCTGCTCGGCGCCACGACGTTCTATCGCGCCTGGCGCAACGACTATCCGCGGATGCCGAAGGCCACCTTCATCGAGCGTCTCGACGCCTTCCGCAAGTCGATCTGGGGCATCCTGCTGATCGTGATCGTGATCGGCGGCATCTACAGTGGCATGTTCACACCGACCGAAGCCGCCGCCGTCAGTGCGGTCTACGCCTTCATCGTCGCGGTGTTCATCTACAAGGATCTGAAGCTGCGCGACGTGCCGCGTGTGCTGCTGTCGTCGGCAAATCTTTCCGCTATGCTGCTCTACATCATCACCAACGCGGTGCTGTTCTCGTTCCTGATGACCTACGAGAACGTGCCGCAGGCGCTGGCGCAATGGATGATCGACCAGGGCCTGGGGTGGATCGGCTTCCTGCTGCTCGTCAACCTGCTGCTGCTGCTGGCTGGCAACGTGATGGAGCCGTCCTCGATCATCCTGATCATGGCCCCGATCCTGTTTCCCGTCGCGGTCAAGCTCGGCATCGACCCCATTCATTTCGGCATCCTGATGACGGTCAACATGGAGGTCGGACTGTGCCATCCGCCCGTCGGCCTCAACCTCTACGTCGCCTCGGGCATCGCCAAGATGGGCATCACCGAGCTCACGGTGGCGGTGTGGCCGTGGCTGCTGACCATGCTCGGATTCCTGGTGGTGGTGACCTATTGGCCCGGCCTGTCGTTGTGGCTGCCACGGCTGCTGGGGATGTAGCCGGACGAAAACGTCGTAGATGGGATGGAGCGCAAGCGTAATCCGGGAGCTTCGTCCTGACGCAAGAGAATCCCGGATTGCGCTGCGCGCAATCCGGGCTACGTATCCTTTTCTTGCCAACCGCCAGATAGACACGGGAGGGAAGGAAACAAACATGACCGACATCATCAACGAGCCGAAGGACGCAACGCCCTCCGTGGTCGCGCAGCACGAGGCCATGCTCAACGCGCTGCCGTTTTCCGATACGCGCGACTTCGACGATGCTGCGCGTGGTTTCCTCGGCACGATCGAGAATGCGACGATCACAAATTCGCAGGGGCGGACGGTCTGGAGTCTCAGGCCCTACGGCTTCCTGTCCGCCGAGCAGGCGCCGTCCACCGTCAATCCCAGCCTGTGGCGGCAGTCGCGGCTGAACATGCAGCACGGCCTGTTCGAGGTCGTGCCCGGTGTCTACCAGGTGCGCGGCCTCGACATCGCCAACATGACGCTGATCGAGGGCGACAGCGGCGTCATCGTCGTCGACACCCTGACTTCGATCGAAGGTGCCCGCGCTGCGCTCGATCTTTACTTCAAGCACCGCGGCACCCGGCCGGTCGCGGCGATCATCTTCACCCATACCCACACCGACCATTGGGGCGGCGCACGCGGCGTGCTGGAGGAGGATGCGCTCGCCAGTGGCAGCGTGCCGATCATCGCGCCGAACCTGTTCATGGAGCACGCCGTCTCCGAGAACATCATCGCAGGGCCGGCGATGCTGCGCCGCGCGCAGTACCAGTTCGGGCCTCTTCTCGCCAAGGGCGTGCGCGGGCAGGTCGATTGCGGGCTCGGCAAGTCGATGGCGGCAGGCTCGGTCGCGCTGCTGCGGCCGACCGACCTCATCATGGCGACCGGCGACAGGCGCGTGATCGACGGCATCGAGTTCGAATTCCAGATGGCGCCCAACAGCGAAGCGCCGGCGGAGATGCACTTCTTCATCCCACGCTATAAGCTGCTGAACCTCGCCGAGAACTGCACGCACAATTTCCACAATCTGCTGCCGTTCCGTGGCGCCGACGTGCGCGACGCGCTGGCCTGGTCGAAATATCTGGGCGAGGCCTTGCGGCTCTGGGACGGCAAGGCCGAGGCGATGTGCGGCCAGCACCATTGGCCGGTGTGGGGGCGCGAGCGCATCGGCACCATGATCCGGCAGCAGCGCGACCTCTACAAGTTCGCCCATGACCAGACCATCCGTCTGATGAACCATGGCCTCACCGCCGCCGAAATCGCCGAAACGATCCAGCTGCCGAAGAGCCTGGAAGGCGCCTGGCACGGCCGCGGCTATTACGGACACATCCGGCACAACGTGAAGGCGATCTACCAGAAATATCTCGGCTGGTATGACGCCAATCCGGTCAATCTCGATCCGTTGCCGCCGGTCGAGTCCGGCAGAAAATGTGTCGAGTACATGGGCGGCGCGGAGGCGATCCTCGCGCGCGCGGCTGCGGATTTCGACAAGGGGGAATTCCGTTTCGTCGCCCAAGTGCTCGGCCATCTCGTCTTTGCCGAGCCCGACAATGCGGCGGCGCGCGCACTCTTGGCGGATACCCTGGAGCAGCTCGGTTATGCCGCCGAGAGCGCGACCTGGCGCAACGCCTATCTGTTCGGCGCGCAGGAATTGCGCCAGGGCATGCCGAAGGTGCCGGCGCGTCCGCCGATGCCGCGCGAGACGCTGGCCGCGCTGCGCACCTCTCAGCTCTGGGACGTGCTCGGCATCCACCTCAACGGCCCCAAGGCGGAAGGCAAGCATATCGTGCTGAACTGGCGCTTCTCCGACACCGGCGAGACGTTCGTGCTCAATCTGGAGAATTCGGCGCTGACCTACACCGAGGGCGTGCAGGCGGAAGGCGCCGATGCCAGCTTCACGCTGGCGCGGTCGACGCTGGATGAAGTCATTGCGAAGCTGACGAGCTTTCCGGAAGCCGTGGCTGCCGGCAAGATCAAGCTGTCCGGCAACCCGATGAAGCTCGCCGAGTTGATGGGCCTGATGGACGAGTTTCCGAAGATGTTCGAGATCGTGCAGCCGAAGCGGGCGGGGGTGGGATAGGGGAGCGCGTTCCGCCGCGTTCTCGTAGGCAGCGCTTTCCACACACTCGCTGCCATCGCCCGGCTTGATGTTCAGCCCGGGGACATGACCGACGGGTGTTCGGGGACATAGCCGACACATCATAGTGCAGGGATTTGGCAGTAAAGGAGGCCAAGTCCATGCCCTGGCGAGAGGTGTCGGTGATGGATCAGCGGCGGGAGTTCGTGCGGCTTGCGATGCAGGAGGGAGCGAACCGGCGGGAGCTCTGCCGGCGGTTCAATATCCATC